>Ga0181520_10005303_pt1 | contig 20664 bp, 17 predicted proteins | sample PEATcosm2014_Bin_29_FD_132451 | JGI IMG/M metagenome (GOLD analysis project Ga0181520, IMG submission 132451) | Peatland microbial communities from MTU Mesocosm Facility, Houghton, MI, USA - PEATcosm2014_Bin02_30_metaG | ecosystem: Environmental > Terrestrial > Soil > Wetlands > Peat | place... | reverse complement strand
TGGATGCTGCGACCAAGCCCGAACGCGCCGACCTGCTGCTGCTGGGCGAGCTGAACTACGCCGGACCGCTGGTGGCAGAGGTAACGGGAATTCCGTGGGCCAGCTACGTGCTCGCGCCACTTTCTTTTTTTTCAGCATTCGACCCGCCGGTGCTGCCACCATATCCGCGGCTGGCGCGGGCCGACAAGGCGGTGCCGGGCTTCGGCAGGGTCATCAAACGGCTGGCGCGATTTATGAGCCGCAGGTGGCCCGAACCAATCTACGAACTGCGTCGTGAGTTGGGTTTGTCCAGGGGCGCCAATCCACTCTTTGACGCCAAGCATTCTCCCAACCTGGTCCTGGCCATGTTTTCGCGCGTGCTTGGCGTAGAGCAAAAAGACTGGCCAAAGAACACGCTGATTTCAGGCTTCTGCTACTTCGATGCCGACTTCGGTAACCAGGAGCTGCCGCCTCACCTGGAAAAATTTCTCGATGAAGGGCCACCCCCGGTGATTTTTACGCTGGGCTCGGCGGCGGTGTTGGCTGCCGGGGATTTCTACGAGGTCTCCGCCAAGGCAGCCATCCGGCTGGGCATTCGCGCCGTGCTTCTTATCGGCGACGACCCGCGCAACCGTCTGCAAACCCCGCTGCCTGAGTCCATCGGCGTGGCCGAGTATGCGCCCTACTCCCGGCTGTTTTCACGCGCGGCGATGGTGGTGCACCAAGGCGGCGTGGGAACCACTGCGCAATGCCTGCGCGCGGGCAAGCCGATGCTCATCATGCCTTACTCCCACGACCAACCCGACAATGCCCGACGAATGAAACGGCTGAAGGTGGCGCGGGTAATTCAACGCGGCAACTACACGCCGTGGCGAGTGGCGCGCCGGCTGAAAGCGATGCTGGCTGAGCCGCGGTATGCACAGCAGGCCGAGAGCGTGGCCCGGCTGCTTGCCAATGAGAACGGCGTGCGTACCGCCTGCGATGCGCTGGAAATGCTGTACAAGCGTTCGCGCTAATCAACTATTTCCGCAAAGCCTGTGCGAGCGTTTGGCCGCACCGCAGGTACCCAGCGCAGAATGGGTTTGCGAGCCGCTTGCACTTCGTCCATTCTTCCCACGCGCGTGGAGTGTGGCGCGGTTTTGACTAACTCCGGCGTCTCTTCAACTTCGCGGGCGATCGCGCGCATGGCCTCGATGAACAGGTCCAGCTCTTCCAGCGACTCGCTCTCGGTAGGTTCGATCATCAGCGCTCCGTGAACGATCATCGGAAAACTGACCGTGTAGGGATGGAAGCCGTAGTCGATCAGCCGCTTGGCGATGTCGCCGGTCTTCACTCCCTTGGCCGCCTGCCGCTTGTCGCTGAAGACCACCTCGTGCATCGAGGCGGTCTTGTAGGGCAGCTCGTAGACGTCCTGAAGCTTGGCGCGAACGTAGTTTGCGTTAAGCACGGCGTCTTCGGTGGTCTGGCGCAGCCCGTCGGGGCCGTTGGCCAGAATGTAGGCCAGGGCGCGAATGAACATCCCCACGTTGCCATAGAAAGCGCGAACCCGGCCTACCGATTGTGGACGATCGTACTTCCAGCACTTCGCGCCGTTCTTGTCTTGGGCCAGAACCGGAACGGGTAAAAACGGTTCAAGAAACGCCTTGCAGGCGACCGGGCCGGAGCCGGGGCCGCCGCCGCCATGAGGCGTCGAGAAGGTCTTATGCAGGTTCAGGTGCATCACGTCCACTCCGAAATCGCCGGGCCGCGCCTTGCCCACCAGCGCGTTCATGTTGGCTCCATCCATATACAGCAGCGCGCCCTTGGCGTGAAGAATCTCGGCGATCTTCGCGATCTGGCTCTCGAAAACTCCTATCGTCGAAGGGTTAGTCAACATCAGCGCGGCCGTCTCCGAGTCAACCTGCCGAGTAAGTGCCTCTAAGTCAATTCCACCTTCGGAGTTAGATTTCAGATTCTCCACCGTATAGCCACAGATGGCCGCGGTCGCAGGATTAGTTCCGTGCGCCGAGTCAGGAATCAGAATCTTCTTGCGCGGATTCCCCCGCGACTCATGCCATGCGCGGACCAATAATATTCCAGTGAACTCGCCGTGCGCGCCGGCCGCCGGTTGCAGCGTAATCGCGTCCATACCGGTGATTTCGATCAAGCAGCGTTGCAACAAATCGATAACTTCCAGAATCCCCTGCGCCAGCGAATCAGGCCGGTAAGGATGCGCCTCGGCCAATCCCTCAATGCGAGCTACTAACTCATTCACTCTCGGGTTGTACTTCATGGTGCAGGAGCCCAGCGGATACATTCCCAGATCGATGGCGTAATTCCACGTCGAGAGTCGCGTAAAGTGGCGGATGAGTTCTATCTCACTTAACTCGGGTAACTCGCCCGGCTTAGTCCTGTGCGCCGCGCCAAGCAGCGCTGCTGCATTGACTGCGGGCACATCAAGCGGAGCCAGCTTGTAGGCGCGCTTTCCGGGCGAAGACTTCTCGAAGAGCAACGCCTCATTCTGCGTCGGGTGAGGACGGACTTTGCCGTTGATGCGTGAAGCCGGAACCTCAGATGTCGCCATTCATTACTCCTCGCAACAGATTCGCGGAATATATTTGGCTGAGTTTGTATGAATGATAGGTCATCTCTTTGCTATATACCCAAAGCGCCTTTCGTTCACATGCCACATGCCCCACGCCCAAAGATAACCTGCGAAAGGACAAGCGATCAACGCGCTCAAGACAAACCACCAATCAGCCTTCCCGTGGCAAGTACAAAGATGCATGAACACGGTCAGGAAACCCACAATGCTGCCCCACTTCAGTATTCCCTTGCGCACGATGAAAGATCGCTTACCGCGCATCCTCTTCTTTTCCCATTTCTTGCGTTGCCGGTTGAACACCCAGGATCTGAAATTCTCCAACATCGGCACATCTCCATTTGCAAATTCAAAATCAGACACCCTCGATTACCCGGCCTATGCCTAAACCGGCCTGGCAGCCAGAGCTTTGGCCGCTGTGTCAATCTGCGCGCGAGTTATGATTTCCGTGGCGCACCACAACGTGCAATTGCGCAGCTCCGGATACCAGCGGCTCAAATCAACGCCACCGGCGATTTGATAGTCGAGTAATCGCTGGCTCCATTGTTCCGGCGACTCTTCGGTTTCGAGAACAAACTCGTGAAAGCGCGGCGCGCCGGTGAATAACAGCCTCGCTCCGGGTTTGGCGGAGAGAGTCTTGGCCGCATAACTCGCCTTCGCCAGGTTATGCTCGGCTAACTCGCGAATTCCTTCCTTTCCATAAATCGAAAGGAAGATAGTGGCCATCAGCGCAACTAATGCTTGATTTGTGCATATGTTAGAAGTAGCTTTCTCGCGGCGAATGTGCTGCTCGCGCGTGGAAAGAGTTAGCACATAGCCGCGATAACCGGAGCCATCAACGGTTTGACCTACAAGCCGCCCGGGCATCTGGCGAACAAACTGCTCCTTTGCCGCAAGAACCCCGCAGAACGGGCCGCCATAACTCAGCGCGACGCCGAAGGATTGCGCCTCCAGGCTGACAATATCCGCTTCGACCGGCGGGCGAACAATTCCCAGCGAAACCGCCTCGGCAATGGAAACGATCAGCAGCGCGCCCTTGGCGTGGGCGATTTCGGCTATCGCGGGAATATCTTCAATAACACCGAAGAAATTAGGACTTTGCACAAGAACGGCCGCGGTTTCGTCCGTGACGCTGGCTTCCAGCGCATCCATATCGATGCGCCCAGTCTTGCGGTCGTAACTAATCAGTGTGCTGGGAAGACCCTGGTGCTTCGTATAAGTATTCAGCACCTCGCGGTACTCGGGATGAACAGTCGATGCGACGACCGCTTTGTGGCGTCCAGTGACGCGCACGGCCATCATCACCGCCTCCGCCGCTCCTGTTGAACCGTCGTACATACTGGCGTTGGCTACGTCCATGCCAGTCAACTCAGCTATCATGGTCTGAAACTCGAAGATAGCTTGCAGCGTGCCTTGACTTATCTCCGCTTGATAGGGTGTGTAACTCGTAAGAAACTCGCCGCGCTGGATTAGTGAGTCGATGATAGCCGGACGGTAGTGACGATAAGCTCCTGCGCCGAGAAAGCTGGCGTAGTTAGTGGCGTTCTTCGCACCCGCCGCGCGAAAGTAATCAATGATCTCGCTTTCGGCGTGCGCGCGAGGAACGGCTAGGTCGCGCGTGAGGCGATGCCCGGCAGGTATGATGGAGAACAAATCGTCGATAGAGGCCGCGCCGATTTCGGCTAGCATCTTGAGCCGTTCGGCGGGAGACTTAGGTAAGTAGCGCATTTTAGCTTCTAGCTTTCTTCCTTGATAAAGGCCTCGTATGCCGCGGCGTCGAGCAGGGCGTTGAACTCAGCGGGGTCGGCCAGCTTGACCTTGATGATCCAGGTTTCGTGAGGCTTCTCATTGATCTTGTCGGGCGCGTTCTTCAACTCCTCGTTGATGGCGGCCACCGTGCCTGTGACGGGCGAGTAGAGGTCACTGACCGCCTTGACACTTTCCACTGATCCGAAGGTGGCGTTGGCTGTGACCGCATCGCCCACCTTGGGCAGGTCCACGTAGACGATGTCGCCCAGCGATTGCTGTGCGTAGTCGGTGATGCCGATGGAGCCGATGTTGCCCGTCAGCTCGATCCATTCATGTTCGCGGGTGTAACGGTAATTTGCGGGATAGGCCATGCGATTCCGCTCCTCCAATAGCGAAGCCTCAGTGTACGACTTAAGGGGGGCTGATGGAAAACAGGGGTCAGGAATCAGAGATCAGGGGTCAAAAGCGCGCTCTGTCCATCACGCGGGACCGAAGCCAGGATAAGGCGCAAGCGATACAACCAACATGATTTCCAGCATTCCTGCCTGCGCAATGGGCAGGCTGTCGAGGGCGGCGCGGACCTCGGCCTCGCTGGCAGCCTCCCAGAGGATGGCCGCGCCGGGGATATCGCCCCGCTTCCAGATCTGGCGCAGAAGGCCGGAGACGTAGAGTTCACGGACGCGGTTGCCCTCGCGGGCAACTAGTTCCGGGGTAAAGGCTTCAGGCGGAAAGACATCGACGCGGCGGCGGGCAAGCGATAGAAATTGCATGGAGGAATTATAGCGTTAGGGAATTGGGATCAGAGATCGATTGAAGGGGCTATACCACATACTGACCTCTGATCCTTGCTCCCTACTTTTCAAAGAACTTCCCATGCCCTCCGTTGGCCCACGGATTATAGTGCGATGCAAAGTTGGCGCGGTTCTGCACGCTAGGGTGGTTGTAGGTCCAGAACTCGACGAAGGCGTTGGGATTGGGGTCCTCCAGCCAGGCTTCACCCAAATGATTGAAGGCAGAGACGACGGTTTTCTGCGGGTCGGCGACCAGGCCGTGGATGGCCTCCTGACCGTAGACATCAGCTTCGTGCTCAAAGTGACGGCTGAAAGTGCAGGCCGCCGGTTGCAAAATGATGCCCGCCACTGACAAAGCGAAGAGCAACACCAGAAAACCCTGACGGCTTGCGAGCGGGGTTGATCCCTCTGGCGATCCGAGTTGCCATCGAGCGCCGAAGCGGCGGGCCAGCCATCCGGCAAAACCTGCGCATGCCCAAAAGACAAAAAGGAGTCCGGCGGCCATGCCGGAAAGCTCTTTGGGAATGTGATTGAGAACGTAGTGGCCGCTCTCATGACCGAAAATGAAGAGGACCTCGTCGTCGGGGAGGCGGTCTGTGGCCGTATCCCACATCACGAAGCGCTTGGAGGCGCCGATGCCGGTGACGTAGGCGTTGAGGCCGTTGGATTTCTCGCTGGCCTTCATCAAAAACATTCGCTCAGGTGGAATGTTGGTTTCAGTGCGGGCAACAACCTGCTCCAGCCTGGCCACCAGCGCGGGATGAGATTTTGTGAGCGGCTCAAATTTATTGAAGAGAGGGTCGATGATCAGCGGCGATGCGAAAGTTGAGAGCAGTATCAGCGGCAGCGAGATCAGCCAGATCCATATATAGTAGCGGCGCGGCGAGGCACGGACAATCCAGTTGAAGAAGATCAGGACGGGAGTGCCGAAAAGCAGCGATAGGCCCATCCCTTTGGCCAGATCGCCGAACCAGCCAAACCAGCCCTGCACGCTGATTCCGTAATGGCAGCTGACCGCGTGGCCGACCACATCCAGTGGCAGGTCTACAAGAGCGCCAATAACCAGATAGATGGCGAAAAAGAGCACTCCCTGCATCCAGCGACGGCGCAGCAGGCGCTCAGTCCACGTGGCCAGGCCGGCGGCCCAGCGCAGGCTGAGCAGCAGCCAGAGAAAAGCCAGTCCCCAGAGGGCACCCACAATCTCCAGGGCAAGGGAGATGCGGCTGAGGGCTTTGGCCTTGGCCAGCTTGTCGGGCGGCAGGTTGTAGGCCTGCGTGCTGGCGGATTGGGTCGGGGGCGTTGTCGAAACTGTGGAGACCAGTACCGGCTGAGATGTAGCTGGCTGGGCTGTAGATGGGCACGGAGTCAGACTGATGAGGCTACTGAGCAGCAAGGCAAGGCAAAGTGTTGGCAGCTTTAGGCGCGCATACTTCATGTGTAACTTCCTCTTGAGTAGCTTACTCTGCGACAATTCCCTTGGAAGATGTTTTATCCGGATTTTCAACTTATGAGAGAGATTTCTTTTACCTTCGTACGGCGGACGGCCAACATCGCCGGTTTCCGCGCAATGATTACAGTTTTCGCGCTGGCCTTGTCCGTGGCTGCCGTGGCGCAAAAACAGGCCGCTCCGCCACTTCTCGACGCTTTGACCACCGAACTCAATCGCGCTTTTACCTCGTTGGGCAAGCAAGGGGACGCGAAGCAGTTGCCGCCTTACTTCCTCAGTTACGCGGTGACCGACGCCAGCGCGGTTACCATTGGCGCGCAATATGGCGCACTGCTCAACAGCGGGACCAATCATGTGCGCGTAGCCGACGTGCAGGTGCGTATCGGCGAACCCAAACTGGACAACACGCATGGTTTCCATCGCAGTTCGGCGGTCAACAGCACCACGCTGCCACTGGCAGACGACCGGGTAGCGCTGGCGCGATCTCTGTGGTTGGCCACCAACGCAGGCTACGGAAAGGCACTGGAGAATTACCTGCGCGTAAAAACGGAAGCAGAAGTTCGCGCCAAAGAAGAAGACTCCTCGCCGGATTTCAGCCAGGAGCCGCCGCAGGTTTATATTGGCAAGCCCGCGCCGCCGGTGAAAATCGACCGCGCGGCCTGGGAGCAGCGCGTTCGGGCGCTTTCGCTCATCTTTCGCGATTACCCGGATGTGAACATGAACATGGTGTTGCTCGTGGCGCAGAATGAGACCGACTACTTTGTCTCGTCAGAAGGTTCGCGGGTGATGACGCCGCACCTGCTGGCGCGTGTGCTGGTGGTTGCCGCAACCCGAGCCGACGATGGCATGGACCTCTTCCGCTCCAAGACCTTCGAAGCTGAAACAGCCGAGGGTTTGCCTGCGCAGGCCGAGATGGAAAAGGCGGCGCGCGAACTGGGCAACAGCCTGGAGGCGCTGCGCAAGGCGCCACTGACCGAACCCTTTAACGGGCCGGCGATTCTCTCCGGACGGGCCGCGGCGGTTTTCTTCCACGAGGTGCTGGGCCACAGGCTTGAGGGCCAGCGCCAGCGCGGCGACGACGAGGGCCAGACATTTACCAAGGATCTGGGCAAGGAGATTCTGCCCGCCTTTCTCTCCGTGGCCGATGACCCGACGCAGACCACCTTCGGCAAAACCTGGCTGAGCGGCAACTACCAATATGATGACGAGGGCCAGAAGGCGCAGCGTGTCAACCTGATTCAGGACGGCGTTTTGAAAACCTTTCTGATGTCGCGACTGCCCATTGCCAGCTTTGCGAACTCCAACGGCCACGGCCGCGCGCAGGCCGGCAAGGTTCCCACCGGTCGGCAAGGCAATCTGATTGTGACCTCAACCAAGACGGAGTCGGAGGAAAAACTGCGCAAGCAGTTGATCGAGGAAGCAAAGAAACAGGGCAAGCCCTACGGACTTTACTTCGAGGACATCTCATCGGGATTTGCCGTGACCCAGCGCCGCTCGCCACAGGCATTTGAAGTGATTCCGCTGGTGGTTTGGCGCGTGTATGTAGACGGCCGGCCGGATGAGCTGGTGCGCGGCGTCAGCATTGTGGGCACGCCGCTGGCCGCCATGAAGAGCATCGTGGCCACCAGCGACAAGAGCGAGGTTTTCAATGGAGAGTGCGGCGCGGAGTCGGGCACCATTCCGGTCAGCGCTGTGGCTCCCGCCATATTGATGAGCACCATGGAAACGCAGAAGCAGCCGCAAGGCATTGCGCGACCTCCCATTCTACCCATTCCTGGCGCGAAATCCGTCACGCCCACTAAGAAGGAGGCGCAATGAACTCGATTCGTCCTATTGTTCTATTTGCGAAAGCCGGATTTATTGCAACCATCCTCGGCATAACCTGCCTGAGCGCTCTTGCACAAACCGCGCCGCAGTCCACCCGCGCCGATGCCGAAAAAGACCCTGTGCTAAAGGCCATGCTCACAGAGCTGGATCGCAGCAAGAGCCAGTTGCAGTTGAAGGACTTTCAGAAGCCCTTCTTCATCCTGTACCGCATCGAAGAAGTCGACAGCTTTGATACAAAGGCGGAGTTTGGAGCCACCAGCAGCTCACGGCGCAATCATGCGCGCGTGGCGCGCGTGACGGTGCGCGTGGGCGACTACAAAACCGATAGCTCCGGAGGCCGGGGCGACGGCATTGCTCAACTGGCGTCTCTGGAAGACGACCCGATTGCTCTGCGTTCAGCATTGTGGGCAGCTACCGATCAGGCATACAAAAGCGCTTTGGCGGCCTATGCGCAGAAACAGGCCGAACTCAAGCAGGTGGAAACGCCTCCACAGGCTGACGATTTCAGCAAAGAAACACCCGTGATTTCTCTGGCGGAACCGCTCAAGCTGAAGGTGGATGAGCAAGCATGGGAAGCCAGGGTGGCGCGAGACAGCGGGCTCTACCGCACCGATGCCAGTGTCAAAGACAGTCAGCGCGACGTGCAGTTCTGTGTGGCGAATTTTTCCGCTCGCGTCACGACCACCTGGCTGGTCTCGAGCGAGGGCGCCATGGTGCGCAAGTCGGCAGCCGGCTATCAGGAATCTTTCGCGGTGGGTACGCAGGCCGCCGACGGCATGAGGTTGGAACGCTCCCAGGCCACCGTTGGTGTCTCGCTCCAGGACCTGGATGCACCGGAGGTATTCGCGAAGCGCGCGATGAAGCTGATCGCATCGCTCACCGATCTGCGCAAGGCTCCGCTGGTTGAGGAGGAGTATCATGGACCGCTGCTGATGAGTTCCGACGCCGGCGCCGATGCGATGCACGCCCTGGTGGCAAACAGCGTGACGGCGACAAGGCCCAAGATGGGTACCGAGGCGCGCACCAACGGACCCTTTGCCTCCAGTTACCATGCGCGCGTGCTGCCGGAATCATTTGACGTGGTCGATGATCCCGGTATGAAGAGTTATAACGGCAAGGGTCTTGTGGGCGCATACGACGTGGACGATGAGGGAATTCCTGCGCAGGCTGTCGAGCTGGTTGTTGCGGGCCGTCTGGAAAATTATCTGATCGGCCGCGAGCCGGTGCGCGACTTTCCGCAATCCAACGGCCACGCGCGCGCCGGTCTTGCCACTCAGCCTACGCCTGTTATCGGCGTGCTCCAGGTGACGGCAAAGGACGGTGTGACGGACGAGGAGTTGAACAGCAAGCTGCTGGCGCTGGCCAAAGATCGCGGCCTGAAGAATGTTTATTATGTGACTACCATGGGTGAGAAGTTGACGCCGCGCCTGCTCTATCGCATCACTCCCGATGGCAAGCGGGAACTGATGCGCGGCGCGGAGATTAGCGATCTTGATCTGCGCGCGCTACGCTCCAACGTGGAGGCGGCAGGCAAGAACCTGTACGTCGCCAATTACTTAACTGAGATACCAGAGACTGTGCTCGCTCCGGCATTGCTGATCGATGATGTGACCATCCGCCGCGCCAACAAGAAAAACGATAAGCTGCCCTTCTATCCGCCGCCGGAGTGACGGCTGCGACGCAATTAGGATGCGCGCTGACCGCGAATTATGTGTTGGGTCAGTCCCTGATTTGCCGGCTACACGCTTGCGATTTCTGGGATGATGACTACTGGAAATTTCACGGACCTGGCAATAAAGCAAAAACTATGAGCCTCACTGTGAAGTGCGAGAGCTTTAGTTTGATCCGCGCCAGATTTAACCTCCACAGTTGGCCGGAGGGTCACTTGGACAAACTCCCCAGAACCATTATCACTTTCTTCCATCACCCCAACAGCTGAGTCGCGATAGTTGAGAACGGTCACATGGTTCACCGCACACAGATGCAGATACCAGAGCATGTGACAGGAAGAAAGACTGGCGACCAATAGCTCCTCCGGATTGTAGCGGTGTTGGTCGCCTCGAAAGCTAGGGTCGCTTGAGCCCTGAATCTGAGGCTTCCCCTCACACGTGATGATGTGATCGCGGCGATAGCTCTTATAGGTTTTTGTGCCTTCACCATCATCGCCGGTCCAGTCCACTCGAACCTCATACTTATGTTGTTTCATGATTGCTCCTTGTACTCTTCTCCTTGTCTTGGTGTGTGTGGCGGCGCCTCTTCACGCGCCCAAGCCTCCGAAACCGCTCGCCCCTTGGCCATGTCGTCCACCACCAGAATCAACTGGTGTTCATGGTCACTGTAAAGAACTTCGATATTGACGCCAGCCTCGGCCATCCGTCGCGAGATCTTCCCAAGTTGTCCCGGCTCTGTCTGATTCAACCGTTGCATGAGCACGTCACGCACCTCAAGAACCCTGATGCCTGCCTCCTCCAGTGCTTTGCAAGCAACAGACCCATCCTCTACGAGGAAGTTTGCAGTGCCTTCCCCCTGAACGACCCATGCGCCTCCTCCTTCGATGCTCACGCCGGCGTGGCCCAGGGCATCCCCCATCTCGGCCAGCATCCCGGGCCGGTTGGCCAAAGCAATGGTTAGATCCTTCATGGCGCTCTCCTTCAATCAGGAGACTAGCGCACCATCGAATGTCTATGTTTCAATATAAAATGAACTATGGATGTCATCCCCATCACTCGCATTGCCGGACTGATCGGCGAGGCAGGACGCATACAAATGCTCACTGCTTTGCTGGATGGAAACGCCTATTCCGCGTCGCAACTGGCCATGGCGGCCGCGGTGTCCCCGCAGACTGCGAGTTCGCATCTATCAAAACTTCTTTCTGGCGGCTTAGTCGTCGTTGAACGCAGCGGGAAACTGCGGCTTTTCCGTCTTAAGGATGCGAATGTAGCCAGGGCCATCGAAGCGCTCGGGGCACTCGCTGATAATACTGCGCCTTCTTCATTACCTGAAATGCGTTTTGCCCGGACCTGTTATGACCACCTCGCAGGTGTGCTTGCGATTGCATTGCGAAACGAACTTTTGCGTCGCAAAGCTCTCCTTCTGCGCGAAGACGCATTCACCGTCACGCACACGGGGCAGCACTATCTCCGCGCTCTCGATATCGATGTTGACCATCTGCGTAAACTCAGGCGCTCCTTTGCAGGCAGGTGCCTGGATTGGACGGAGCGTCGCCATCACATAGGAGGAGCCGTCGGAGCGGCGCTGCTTGCCCGTTTCTTTGAAATGAAGTGGCTGGCCCGCATGAGAAATACACGAGCTGTTCGCGTCACGCATGCTGGAGAATCTGGATTCGAGCGCCTCTTCGGCATCCGCTGTACAGAGCTTCGAGCCCAACAGATAATTGTCCGTCAGTGACGTACAATCCGAAAACTGACCCGCTACCGCAAAGCAGATGCCTCGCGACATAAAGGCTGGCGGAGATTGGCGGGACTCAAGTGCAGGCCTGCCATCCCGGAATTGCCAATGATGACCAACCTCATCTACTTCTTCTTCCACGCGCCGACAATCGCACCCATTAGAATCATGCCCAGCAACCAGAACCCAGCGTTGATGCCCAGCAGGCTCCAGGGGCGAACCTCAAAAACATATTCGGTGCAAAATATTGGCAGCACTAAAATGAACCACAACATCGCCGCCACCATGATCCCGCGCGATGCCGTCTGCTCGCCAGTGTGTTGAGTAAGGCAGGAGATGCCGAAGGCGATGAGGGCTGCTGAAATAAGGGCTGTGCTGTACTGCAAAACCGGGTTGTAACCCGCCGCGCTCATCAACCACTCGCTGGTGCGTCCGATGCCGTCGAGCCATGGATGCATGAAGATCGTGTACCAGATAGCTTCAAACACAAAACATGCGATTGCCGCAACCGCAATCGCCAGATAGTTCTGCTTGACCTTCGATTCCTGATTTGTCATCACTACCTCCGTCCCTATTCTCGATAAGATAAATCTCATATGGGATGGTCATTGACCAGAAAAAGATGCATGAATTTGTTAGTCCAGCCCGGTAAGGAAAGTCTCCCTCTCCGCCTGATGATGAAGGTATGGGACTGTGGTTCGTCAACAGTTTCGTTGGTATTTAGATAACTAGGCTGTCCATTCAACCGCGCGGCGCAGAGCTGCCCGCGCAAGCAAGCGTGTGGAATCAAGCGTTGGCAGTGGTGAATTTGCATCGTTCACGATCAGCGGGATCTCGGTGCAGCCGAGTACAACGGCGTCGCAGCCTTCGTCTTTCATCCGGCGCAGGATGCGTTGGAAGCACGCCAGCGACTCAGGCTTGAAGACGCCGTAAACAAGCTCCTCGAAGATGATGCGATTGATCTCTTCGCGTTCGGTTGTATCCGGGCGTGTATACGCCAAGCCACGCGCGGCGAATTTTTCCGGGTAGATTTCGCTCTCCACAAGCCATCGGGTTCCGGTTATCCCGATGCGCCGGTAGCCGCGCTCGACAGCCTGCGTGGCCACGGCATCGGCGATGTGCAGCCATGGCAACTTCAATTGCGGTTCAACATAAGCAAGCGCCTGATGAATCGTGTTGTCGGGGCAAATTAAAAAATCAGCGCCGCATTTGGCGAGCTTATCTGCGGAGGAGAGCATGAGTTCCCCTACGCCCTGCCAATCGCCGCGATAGATGCATTTCATATACGTGGCGAGGGAGTGCGTGTGCATCGAAACTTCGGGATGATCGTGAGTTCCAAGAAGCTGCGCGCCTTCCAAGCAGATCGTCCGGTAACAAAGAGACGCCCCCTCGGCGGAGCAGGCAACGATTCCGATATGACTGGGCATAAGTTGATTTTACAAAAATATTTCAGTCCAGCCGCGTCAGAAAGGCCTCGCCCTCCGCGGGGTGTAGCTGGCGGGCAATGCGCTCGGCCTGCTTGCGGTTGTCTCCCTCGGGACGGATGCGCACCCAGTAGGTGTCTTCGCCGGAGAACTCGATCACGCTGGCGCCGGGATACTTGCGCTTAAGTTGTGCCTTGAGCTTGTTGGCCTTGCGCTGGCTGGTGAAGGCGCCAATCTGCACGCACCAGCGGCCGCCGGTGTTGATGGGCTTGGGAGTGCGGTACACATCCACCCGCACACGCGCCGTGCCCGCAACGTAAACGCCCGTAGCCTTGGCCGATGCGATGGAGAGATCGATAATCCTTCCCTCCACAAGCGGGCCGCGATCGGTGATGCGCAGGTCGGCGGACTGGCCTGTCTTGAGATTAGTTACGACGACCAGCGAACCCATAGGCAGGGTGCGATGCGCGGCGGTCAGTGCGTGGTCGTTGAAGACCTCGCCATTGGCGGCTTTGCGGCCCTTGTAGGGCGCTGTATACCAACTCGCCATGCCCTCCTCGGTCAGGATGGGCTTATGCGTCCTGATATATTTTCGGTCTTCTGCGCTGGCCCCTCCCGTCGGCGTCGGTGTATGTGCAACCCGTCCGGGCGGCGCAGGTTCAGCTTCCTCAGCCACCGGCGGCGCTATCTGCTGCTCAGGCAACGAGGCTTCGGTTTGATGATGCCCGCAGCCACACAGTATCAGTAGCGACGCAGCCACCAACAAAAGAGTCATCCGGAACATATTCATCAGCGGCGCTGACTCCCGCTCTGCTCAAAGCGGTCGGCTAGATCGCGAAGTGTGCCGGCCACGGTGCGCAGCGCCGTGATCGATTCCTTGCGAACCTGGGGAACCACCGCATCGTTCACGTAGGCAACAGCGTGGCGCAGTTCCATCTCGATCAGCTCAATAGCCTCATCGATGCGGGCTCCGACGCGGGCTCCGACTCCGCCAGGGCCGGAAGGTGGTGGTGGTGGTGGATAAGAACTCATAGAATGCACCTCTTGCTAGCAGATTTAATTAATCCATCTCTTATCAGTCTGCGGTGCGCGCCGCATTGCGTCAATCGCATTGACATCAAATGTGCCGCTATGGTCAATACGGTAACCGGATTCCCGGCAGTTGCATCGCTGGCCAATAATTCCCTAGCGCGTAACATATTCACAGCATTATCGCGTCAGATTCAGTACACTCTCAGAAAAGCCGGTTCTGCGGTTACGCGTTGCTGTCGATAATCGAACCGGGCATCAAGCCATTGTTTCTATCTGAGTAGCCGGCAATTCCGGCAGCGGGGGCCTGATCTTTGCAATGTGGTAGCAGAAAAGAGATCCGGAATCAGTGCGCCCTCCCTTGGCAATTAGGTAGGCCGCGGAGGATGAGCCGCGCCGTTCTGGCGCTGCTTGCGTCGGCTTTGCTCTTCGTGGCGATCCCGGCGCACGACGGTCTAGCAGAGAGCCCCGAGCTGCCGCTGCCGGATGCCCCACAACCGCAAAATTCCACCCACGCCGCCGCGCCCACAACAGCGCCCTGTCCGGCTGCGAATGTCGCCAAACCGGCGACCCCGGCAGCCGGAACACTGCCTGCAAGCCCCAGTGCCAAACCCGGAATGCAACCCGCGCCCTGCCCTCCCCAGAAGGAGATCAACTGGTACGAGCGCTTCACCAATGGGCCGAAGGTGAAGCCCATGAAGCCTAAAGAAAAAGCCTGGTTGGCGGCGCGCAACGTGGTAGACCCCTTCAATGCCCTCACCATTCTGGGCCTCTCGGCAATCAGCGTAGGCGCCAACGCGCACTCTCCCGTAGGCCCCGGCATGACGGGCTGGGGACGCGACGTGGGCATCAGCTATACAGAAGATATGACCGGCCAGTTTTTCGGCACCTTTGTGATTCCCTCCATCGACCATCAGGACCCGCACTATCACCGCATGCCCAAAGCCACCATCAAGCGCCGCATAGGCCATGCCATCGAGCAGGTAGTCTGGACCCAAGGTGACAATGGCAAGCCGATGGTGAACTACGCCACTCTGGTTGGCTTCGTTATTGAAGGTGAGATCGCCAACCTATACGTGCCCGGCCAGCAGACCAATCTGCACGCCACCGCTGAGCGCTACGGAATCAGCCTGGGTCTTGCGCCCACGGACAACTTCATCACCGAGTTCCTACCAGATGTGGCCCGCCGCATCCACGTCCGCGACGTCCTCATCCAGCGCATTATCAACCAAGTCGCCAAGACCAGCGGCCCATGATCGCCGCAGGCAGATGTCCTCAAACGGGAAGTTAATTTACAAATTATTGATTGACGCGGCGGAATATTTTCCTTGACTGTCGTGCTTCACCCTTTGGTATTATGGTGGGCAACTTACATCAAGGAAATTCCTATGCCCCCAAGCAATTTTCGTCTAATGTCCGGTTTTCTGTATGGACTTCTTCTCCTGTCTGCCTCTCTCTCACTAACCGCCTCGGCCCAAACCACCGCCCCCAACGAATGGACATGGATGGGCGGGAGCAGCATGCTTCCGTCTGACATCGGCACCACCCAGCCAGACGCGTCGTCTCTACTAACGTCTCAGCCATCTAATGGGCCGTCCGAGGCCGAGCGGAATATCATCGAAAGAAACTTTGATCTTCTGCCGTTAAGGTTCGAACCCAATCAGGGACAATCCAGCTCAGATGCAAAGTTCCTTGCCCAGGGTCGGGGATTTTCCGCGCTTTTCAAAGAGAACAGGGCAGAATTTATGTTCGCCGGCCATACTGGGATAAGTGACCTTCTGCATGTGACACTCCTAAATGCATCCAAGAATGCGGTAGTTTCAGGGGAGAAGCGCTTACCTGGAACTGTGAATTATTTCATCGGAAACAATCGTGATAAGTGGCACTCTGCGGTACCAACCTTTGAATGCTTACGTTATACAAGTGTTTACCCCGGAACGGATCTGATTTATTACGGCAACAAAGGAAAGCTAGAATTCGATTTTCAACTGTCTCCAGGAGCCGCTCCGAGTCAGATTCAATTGCACTTCGAGAGTACGAAGAGTCTCAGAATTGACGGCAAGGGCGATCTGATTGTGACAGCAAGTGACGGACACATCAGCTTTCAAAAGCCAATAATCTATCAACCAGCCGAAGGGGGCCGGAAAGATATCGTTGCAGGTTATTTTAAGATTCTTGAAAACGATACGGTAGGTTTCGCTGTTGCAGAATATGACCACACCAGGCCGCTGATCATTGATCCCATTCTCAATTACTCAACATACATTGGCGCGTACGCCGAACCTACTTCGATTGCAGTGGATCAGAACGGAGAGGCTTATATTGCAGGATGGACAATCGTGGATTTTCTCACTACGCCGGGCAGCTATCAACCGGGATCTGTCCAATGTTCGTCCACAGATCCATGCCCATTCGTGGCCAAATTCAACAATACAGGGACAGCCCTGCTGTACTCCACGGTTCTGGCCGGGAGCGGGGCCAATAGCGCAAACGGGATTGCATTAGATACCAATGGAGATGCTTTTATCGTGGGTAGCACCAGTTCAACGGATTTCCCGATCACGCCCGGCGCACTGCAAACAAAAAATAACGCAAGCCAGACTACAGGCTTTGTTACGGAGCTGAACAGCGCCGGAACATCCCTTGTTTATTCGACCTATCTTGGTGGCAGCACATCGACCTACATCAATCAAGTTGCGATTGATGCCTCGGAGAATGCATATCTGACGGGTACTACCTATGATACAGACTTTCCCACGACGCCAGGAGCTTACCAGACAGCTGCGGTTACCAAGGTGCCCGTCGGTTGGAACTCCGCTTTCATTGCCAAGTTAAGCCCGGCCGGAACGGCGCTCATTTATTCCACCTACCTGGGTGGGAGCGGTTCAGATGCTGCAAATGCCATCGCGGTGGATAGTGCTGGAGAAGCCTATGTTGGCGGGAATACAACTTCGAAGGATTTTCCAGTCACTCCGGGAGCCATCCAAAGCGCCATTACAAAAACTAGTAGCTTTTACACAGAAACAGGATTCGTTACCAAGTTGAACGCATCGGGATCCGCACTGGTGTACTCGACCTATCTGGGTGGGAATGCAGCGGACAGTCTAAACGCCATTGCCTTGGATTCGAATGGAGATGCCTATGTCACTGGAAGCACGACTTCGCCGGACTTTCCCATCACCACCGGGGCCTTTCAGTCCAAGATTGGGATTTCCTACTACGGATACCCACAATACAACGCTTTTGTTAGCGAGTTGAACAGTTCCGGTACGGCTCTGGTCTATTCCACTTTTCTGGGCGGGGGTATCAGCCTTGGTCCTTTAGCCGACGAGGGCGATCAGGCCAATGGGATTGCATTAGACGGACAAGGGATAGTGTATCTGACCGGAATGGCGTGTACCGGCGATTTTCCAGTCACTGCAGGAGCGTTTGAGCCCCAAAATCTGGACGGTGAGATCGATGGCGAATGTACGGCTTTCCTTACCAAGATGAATCCAGTGCCCTATACGCCACTTCTCTACTCCACCTTTTTGGGTGGGACAGGTAATACGGATCCAGGCGATGACTGTTGTGGGGAAGGCGCTACTAGCTTGGCACTTGACTCTTCGGGCAATGTCTATCTGACCGGCTTCACGCTCTCGGTCGATTTTCCGGTTACGCCTGGCGTCTTCGAAACCGCATTCACCGGTCCATCGCATAAGGGATTTGTTACGGAATTCAATGGCAACGAGATGAAGTCGCTGCCTGTCCCGACGGTCACACTTACATCGAACACTAGTTCGGTGATCATTGGTCAGCCTGTAACATTCACGGCAACCGTGCAGCCCGCCTCCGGTAACAACACACCTACTGGATATGTCGCTTTCAACTTTTTTCAGGTGGAGGCGAGCGATAATGAAGGGTTAGAAGTTGGCTTCGGCCCATGGACCACAGTCGCACTGAATGGGTCTGGAATAGCTTCATTCACCACTTCGTCTCTAGTGGCGCTTCAAACTCCCGTGAATGCGTTTTACATTGGAGATGCAAACAATGCCCCAGCTATGAGCAGTATGACGCAAACTCTCACGTATATTCCGACGACGACAACCGTGACGTCAAGTGCGAACAATGTCCCATACGGTACCCCTGTTGTATTTACCGCCACCGTGCTGGACTACACCGGCAAGCCTGCGAAGGGTTATGTTGTCTTTATGATGGGTAATGTTGAATACGGAGGACAGACTCTTGACAGCGCAGGCCAGGCGACATGGACCAATGGTACCGGTGGTCCCGCCCTGCCTGTGGGGATAGATACTGTCAAAGTTCAATTCATTTCGCTCCCTACTGGCTACCAGAACAGCAGCGCAACAATAGCCGAGACGTTTACCGCTTTAGGGATAACACCCGATCCCAACTTTACTCCGCCCGCAGGAACTTACACATCGGCTAAGCAGGTTACCTTGGGCGACTCGAACTCTGCCGCACTCATCTATTACACGACTGATGGAAGCACGCCGGTACCCGGTACCTCACCGCAATTCCTCGCTGGACTTACCATCCCGGTCAGCGCCAACGAAACGATCAGATCAGTTGCCGAAGCTCCTGGTTACTCTCCCAGTAATGTAGTTGCTGCCGTTTATACGATCAACCTGCCCTCTCCAGACTTCTCCATCGCCCCATCTCCATCATCGTTCACCGTAACAGCCGGGCAGAGCGGGAACACCACGATCACGGTGACGCCGGCAAATGGTTTTAATTCGGCGGTATCGTTCAGTTGCTTATCAGGATTGCCTACTGGTGCCTCGTGCGGTTTCTCTCCGACGACCGTGACGCCGCCGGGCACAACTTCGACAACGCTGACCGTATACACATCCGCGAACTCCGCAACTCTCTATCGCGATTCTCTGCCTTTGCTTCCCTGCTCCGCTCTAGCAGCCGCACTGTGTTGCTTTGGCGTCAAAAAGCGGCGGCGCTTGCAGATGCTTCTACTACTTGCTGTGAGCCTGGTGGGCTTCGGCCTGCTGACAAGTTGCAGCGGCGGGGGTACTACCAGCGCACCGCCACCGCCTCCGCCCGTCACATCGACGGTATATGTTACCGCCACTTCGGGCTCGCTAACACACACAACCACCTTCTCACTAACGGTAAACTGAGCCATCCCATTCAAAATACGGCTCATCCCAGGCAACAGGGATGAGCCGTTCGCCCAGCCCCGGCTCCCATTCAATGCCAAATATCCCCATTCACTGCTTCCCCCTTCGCTTGACCACACCCCACGGTTACCCTGAAACTGCATTTTCAGACCCTTGGCGGCCCTCACCAAACGGGCGCTCAGGGTCCAGTCGGGCAGGCCACCATCGCCAGGCGACGACTTCACTAAAGGAGATCTCAACATCATGGCAAAAGCAGTCAAGTACGCCGAGAAAGCCGTCGTCTACGCGGCCAAGGGCGCGTGGGCCGTCTTTGAGCGCCTGAACCGCATCAGCCCCAACCCAGGCTTCACCCCCAAGTGGTCCGACAAGCCCCTGCAAAAATCCTACGAGAAGGAGAAGCCGCCGCTGGGCTGGCCGCGCGCCACCGACTCGCTCTGTCCCAAGTGCGTGCCCGAAATTCGCAAGCAAATTCTCGACGGCAAGCTCCCCTACGAAGTCCTGCTCAACGAAAAAGTCGGCGAAATCAAGGCGCAGATCATCGAGCGCAACGGCGAAATCTGGATGATCAAGGACTGTCCCAAACACGGCCACTTTGAAGACATCATGTCCATGGATGCAGCTTTCTTCAAGCATCTCGAAGATAACTTCCCCGGCCGCGACATGCGCGCCCACGGCGATAAGCACCTGCGCGCCCACGGCACCTCCACAATGACCCACGGCCGCGGCTCGGTGCTCACCATCGACCTCACCAACCGCTGCAACATGATGTGCGACCCCTGCTTCATGGACGCCAATCAAGTCGGCTTCGTCCACGAACTCAGTTGGGAAGAGATCAAGACCATGCTCGACAACGCCATACAGGTCAAGCCCAAGCGCCAGATGAGCGTGCAGTTCTCCGGCGGCGAGCCCACGCTATCGCCTCATTTTCTCGAAGCGGTTGCTTACTGCCGCAAGGTCGGTTACAACAGCGTCCAGGCCGCGTCCAACGGCATTGAGTTCGCCAAGAGCAAGGAATTCTGCCGCAAAGCCGCACTCGCCGGACTGCGCTACGTATATCTCCAGTTTGACGGCATTGGTAACGCCGCCAACTCGCACCGCAAAGTCGGCAATCTCTTCGACGTAAAGCTGCAAGCCATCAATAACCTGCATGATGCCGGCGTGGAGATAGTTCCCGTCACTACCATCATCAACGGCATCAACAACGAGCAGGTGGGCCGCATTATTCAGTTCGCCCTCGACAACCCCAAGACCATCAGCTTCCTCAGCTTTCAGCCGGTCAGCTTTACTGGCCGCGACG
>Ga0181520_10005302_pt1 | contig 20666 bp, 21 predicted proteins | sample PEATcosm2014_Bin_29_FD_132451 | JGI IMG/M metagenome (GOLD analysis project Ga0181520, IMG submission 132451) | Peatland microbial communities from MTU Mesocosm Facility, Houghton, MI, USA - PEATcosm2014_Bin02_30_metaG | ecosystem: Environmental > Terrestrial > Soil > Wetlands > Peat | place... | reverse complement strand
GGCGCGGTGCTGGGGCTGATCCAGGTGATGCAGCATTTGGACAACATTGCGGAAGTGGGGCGCGGCATTGCCGTGGCCTTTGTGGCGACGATTTACGGAGTGGGCATCGCCAATCTTTTCTTTTTGCCCTTCGCGGGCAAGATGCGGCTGCGCATTCGCAACGGCCATCGCCGGCGCGAGATGGTGCTGGAGGGCGTGATCTCCATTCTAGAGGGGATGAACCCACGCATGCTGGAGATCAAGCTGGCGGGCTTTCTGGACGACTCGGACCGCGAGGAAAAGGAGCGGGCTGCATGAATCCACGTGTGCCGCGCAGCCGCGTAACTCACGACCGCTGGCTGGTTTCTTATGCCGACTTCATCACGTTGCTGTTCGGTTTGTTCGTGGTGATGTTCGCCTTCGCGAGAGCAGACCAGAAGAAGCAGGCGCAGGTGTCGCGGGCGATTGACACCGCCTTCCGTTCCATGGGCGTCTTCTCGAATGCCGCAAGCCAGCCGGCCAACGCGGCAGACGAGGCAACGGCTCCAGCGAACGCGGTGATGGACGAAGAAGTGGTTTTTCCGGCGCGAGTGAAGGAAGATCTGGATCGCATGCGGCGCGATCTGGCGGCGACACTCTCCACGCAGATTGCCGCGCACGCTGTTTCTCTCGAGATGGGCCGGGATGGACTGGTGATCAGCCTGCGCGAGGCGGGTTTCTTTGAATCCGGCTCCGCTGTGCCCAAGCCGGAAGCGCTGCCTACGCTGCGCCAGATTGCGGCCACGCTCGGCTCCACGCCCTACGATCTGCGGATCGAGGGCCACACGGACAATGTACCCATTCACAATGCGGAGTTCGATTCGAACTGGGAGCTTTCCGCGGCGCGAGCTACGCACATCGCGCGGCTGTTTTTGGATATGAAGGCCATTCCTGCCGATCGCCTCTCCGCCGCCGGGTATGCAGAGTTCCATCCTGTGGCGAGCAACGACACCCCCGAAGGCCGCGCGCAAAACCGGCGGGTGGATCTGGTGGTGATGCCGCGAACCAAGATCAATTTCGCGGCGGCGAGCAGTGATCCTTCGGGCCCGTGGCGCAAGGTGACCGACGGGGAGTAGCGGAGCTAGCGGCGTTGGCGGAGTTAGAGACGACAAAGACTCCGGCTCCGCTAACTCGCGCAAAGCGCGGCTAACCCCGCTCACTCCGCTGCGCTTCACTCGACGCCAAGGACCTTCACGATGACGCGTTTGCGGCGCTGGCCGTCGAACTCAGCATAAAATACGCGCTGCCACGTGCCCAGGTCGAGCTTGCCGTTCGTGACGGGCAATGTTGTTTCGTGGTGGAGCAACAATGATTTGAGGTGCGCGTCGCCGTTGTCCTCTCCAGTGCGGTGGTGCTTGTAGTCGGGGCGCGCGGGGGCAAGCTCTTCAAGCCATTTGCCAATATCTTCGATAAGGCCGCTCTCGAGGTCGTTGACGTAGACGGCCGCGGTGATGTGCATGGGCGAGACAAAGCACAGGCCGTCCTTGACGCCGCTGCGAGCGACGATCTTCTCCACGTCGTCGGTGATGTGCACCATCTCGCGCGGGCGGCGCGTTTCAAAGACCAGATATTCGGTGTGACTTTTCATGGAATGCTCCCAGGAGGCGCCGGACTTGGCGAAAATGCTGCGACGCTCTCGCCCTTATCCTAAAGGAGCCGTGAACCAACGCCGCCGACCCGATGCCGCCAAGCGCCTGCGCCGCATGCATGTGGAGTTGCTGCGCGCTTATGGACCGCAACACTGGTGGCCGGCAAAGACTCCGTTCGAGGTGATCCTCGGTGCGTACTTGACGCAAAACACAGCGTGGAAGGCGGTGGAGCGGTCACTCGAGAATCTGCGCGCGGCAAGAGCGCTCACGCCCGAGGGGTTGCGCCGGATTCCGCTGGCCAAATTGCGACGCCTGATCCGGCCGTCGGGATTCATCACGCGCAAGGCGCCTGCGCTGAAGGCGTTTGTGGCCACGCTCGGCAAGGAGTTTGGCGGTTCGCTGGAGGCGATGGCCGCAATGCCGACCGCCGCGCTTCGCCAACGACTGCTCGAATTGCCCGGCGTAGGCGATGAGACAGCGGACGCGATCCTGCTTTACGCGCTCGGGCACGCGGTTCCGGTGGCCGACGAGTATCTACGGCGGATTGCGGAGCGGCACGGACTTCTGGCGCCGCCGGAAGGCCGCGAACGAATTTCGTACGATGCGATCGCGGAGCTCACGCGGAGGGCTTTTGCGGGCGATCCGGTGGAGAGCCGCGCGAAACTCTTCAACGAGTTCCATGCGCTGACGGTGGCCGTGGGCAAGGCGCACTGCGGGCGGACGGCGCGGTGCGAGAGCTGTCCGCTGGCTGCGGATCTGAGAAACAGCTTCTAGCTGCTGGCTTCCAGCCGCTAGCTCGTCGCGCTGGGGCGAGGTTCATCAACTTTTCGCAAAAGAGCTGGAAAATCCAAACCCAAAACGCCGCAGGCCTGTAGCCAGGCGCGAGAAGCTGGCGGCTGAAGGCTGGGAGCTGAACGCGGTAATCTGGTTGCATCATGAGCCCAACTCCGCAGCAGCCCCAACTGAACCTCGCCCAGACCGCGGACTACCGCGAGTCCTACGCCAACAGCGTGCAAGTGCGCGTGAGCGTGTGGGACTTTCAACTGGTCTTCGGCCTTGCCTCCAGCGAGAGCCCGGACCAGGTGACCATCCGCAACCACCAGGCGATCTTTTTGAGCCCGCAGCAGGCCAAGGCCTTGTTTAACGTGCTGGGCCAGAACATTGCGCAATACGAACAGGCATTCGGCACGCTCAACCTGGAGCCGCAGACGCAGAACTTCCCGCGCGGGCCGGTGAATTAAGCGGCGCGATCACACCGCAGGAGCGAGCCCTTGCGCCTGAAAGGCATTCTGAACCCACGGCGGGACGCACCGCTGCCCATCTGGATGATTTTTCCGGTCATCTTCATGGCGCTGTACTCCAGCCACATTACGCTGCTGCGTGTTCCCTATTACTGGGACGAGGCGGGGTACTACATTCCCGCGGCATGGGATTTCTTCCGTACCGGCTCGCTGATCCCGACGACGACGTTGAGCAACGCTCATCCTCCGCTGCCGAGCATCTACCTTGCGCTCTGGTGGAAGACGTGCGGATATTTCCCCGAGGTGCCGCGCGAAGCTGTGCTCATGGTGGCCTCGCTAGGGCTGCTCGCCGTGTGGCGGCTGGCGATGCGGCTGGTGGGCGTGGGTTCGGTCGCGTTCTGGACGACGCTGCTGACGGGAATTTATCCGATCTGGTTCGCGCAGAGTTCGCTGGCCCAGGCTGACATTTTTGCCGCCGCGTGCTCGTTGTGGGGACTGGTGTACGCGCTACCCAGCCGCGGCCGCGTGCTTTGGGCTGCAGCGCTGTGGTTCTCCGGCGCGGCGCTTTCGAAGGAGACTGCCATCATCATTCCGCTGACACTGGCGGCGGTGAACGTTGCGGAGGGTTTCAGGCCTGGCGGCACGGCGCGCAGCAAACTGTGGCGCGAAGCGGCGTGGCTCTCGAGCTGCGTTCTGCCTTTGGCCGGCTGGTATGCCTATCACTACGCGAAGACAGGATTTCTGCTTGGCAATCCGGAATACTTGCGCTACAACGCCGAGGCCACGCTTACGCCCGTGCGCATGCTGGCAGCTTTCGGGCATCGCATTCTGCACCTGACTGCGCACATGAATTTGTTTGTGCCGGTGGGGATGGCTTTTGCCGCTCTGCTGCTGAGCCCTCGGCCTGACGCCAACGGCCAAGACCGCGCGACATTTGCGCTAGCGGTGCAGATGCGGATCTTTTTTCTGCTTCTGGCCAACGCGGTGCTCTTCAGTGTGCTGGGCGGCGCGCTGTTGACGCGCTACCTGCTGCCGATGTATCCGCTGGTGCTGCTGGCGGCCGTGACGACCTTCTATCGGCGCGTACCCTATTGGCAAGGCCTGGCGCTGATTTCCGCCGCCGCGTTTTTCGTGGGGTTGTTTATCAATCCGCCGTATGGATTTGCTCCGGAAGACAACCTGGCCTACGCGCGCGTGGTGCGGATGCATGAATCGGCCATTACGGAGCTGGCGAAGCAGTACCCCGGCGCCACGGTGCTGAGCGCCTGGCCAGCGACCGATGAGCTGACGCATCCGGAGCTGGGCTACGTGAAGCACCCGTGGGATGTGGTCGCGATCGACGATTTTTCAGCCGGACAGATTGCCCGCGCCGCCCAGGAGCCACAAGCGTACTCGGCCGCGCTGGTGTTCTCAACGAAATACGATCCGGACTCACCGCTCGAGAGGCTGAGCGGCGAGGCACTCGACGAACGCTACTTCGGCCTGCACCACGACCTGCCGCCGGAGCTGATCGCCCACGAACTGGGCGGAGACCTGGTGTGGAAGCGCGACGACGACGGAATGTGGATCGCGCTGATCCACTTCAACCACCCGGTTGAAGCGCGGCTGGAGCCGGGAACAAACGGCCGGCGAGGCGAGTAAACGCGGAGCATTCGATCGACAAACGTGTGCAGAGATTTTTCTCGCGCAATGCGGGAACAGTTTATCGGGTCGTGGTGTCTATCCAAGCACAGTGGTACCGAATGGGATGAACGGAAGCCCGTGAATCCCGCTCCCCGCGCCTCGGCGCGTTGAGCGGGCTGCCCCGCTACGATCTGCGGCAAGCTTCCACCTCCCGGCCGGCGCGGCTGAATTCGAGTGCGGGAGGCGGCCATGTTCGAAGACTCCACGTTTGAAACCATGGGCAGAATTCACACCCGGAGCCGGGGATGGATGATGGCGACGTTTGCCTTCAACAGCTCCATTCTGCTCGCGCTGGCAATCATCCCGATCATGCACCCGGAGATGCTGCCGCAGATCACCAACGCAATCCGGATGGTAGCGCCGACGCCGGTCGAGGAGCAGAGGCCGGTGGTGAGGACGCAGCAGATGCCGGCCACGCCATCGGAGATGCCGAGCGGTCCGATACAGGCGCCGCGGCAAATCCCGGACAAGCCCTGGATTCCAACCACGCAGGAGCCACCCGCTCCCGGAACCTATGTTGGTCTTGACGGTAGGCCAAACGGAATGGCCGGCCCGGACAATCCATTCAACGGACGCGGAACGCATCCCGATGTGCGGCCGGCGGTGCCTGCTGCGACGCAGCACGTTTCCTCCGGCGTGATGCAGGGAATGCTGATCTTCAAGGTGATTCCGACGTATCCGATGGTTGCGCAGGCGTCGCGCACCTCGGGGACGGTGGTACTGCAAGCGACCATCTCGCGCACGGGGACCATTGAGAATTTGCGCGTGGTGAGCGGGCCCGCAATGTTGCAAAAGGCGGCGCTCGATGCGGTGAAGCAGTGGCGCTACAAGCCGTATATGCTGAACGGCCAGCCGGTGGAGGTGGAGACGGCGGTGAACGTTCAGTTCACGTTGGATTGAGGTGAGGGTGGCTGGCGCAGGCCGGGCACCGTCGGCGACAATGGCTTCTGCCATGACAATGACCACGCGCCGCGATTTCCTGATTCTTGCCCCGACTATAACTCTTGGAGCTTTTGCCATGCCCGCTGCAATGCGAGCTGCCGGACCTGTTTCCGCACGGCGAAGGCGTGTCTTCGTTGGGTCGCATGCCGCTGACGGGATTCTGGCGTTCGACTGGGACGAGGCGAGCGGATCGTTGACGCAAGTGGGCGTGGCGGCTAAAGTTCCGAATGTAGCTTGGCTGGCGCTTTCAGGCGGGTTCGTTTATTCGGCGTCGGAGCTGGATACGTTTGAAGGCAAGCCGACTGGAGAAGTGTCGAGCTTTCGCGTGGTCGGCGGAGAGCTCCAACCGCTTTCGGCGCGCAACTCAGCCGGCACGGGCACCTGCCACGTGGCTGTGGATGCGACCGGCCGCATGTTGCTCGCCGCGGACTACACGGGCGCGAGTGCGGCCAGCTTTCGCATTGAAGACGGCAAGCTGAGCGAGGCCGTGTGGACCGAGCACTACACAGAGCACGGCCCGAACACTGACCGGCAGCCGACCGCCCACGCACACTTCGCGTCGTTCTCGCCGGATAATCGATTCGCCTACATCAATGATCTGGGCGGAGATTCGATTCATATTTACAAAGCCGATGCGGCAACGGCGCGGATGGCGGCGGCCGGAACCTATCACGGAGCGCCCGGCTCCGGCGCGCGCACGCTGCACTTCCATCCCAATGGCCGCACCGCCTATTGCATGAACGAGCTGGTGTCGACAGTGGATGTGCTGGATTGGCACCAGGCCGACGGGTTCCTGAAGCTGGTCGATCGAATTGATTTGCTGCCCGCTGATTATCATGGCCCGACGCGCGGCTGCGACACGGTCATCAGCCGCGACGGGCGGTTCGTTTACTTCGCGAACCGCGACGATAATTTTCTGTATGCCTTCCACGCGGACCCAGAGACTGGCCGCCTCACGGCGATGAAGCGTTCAAATTGCGGAGGAAAGACGCCGCGCAACTTCACGCTCGATCCCACGGAGCAATGGATGCTGGTGGCCAACCAGGATTCGAACCTAATCAGCGTATTCGCGCGCGATCCCGCCACGGGCGAGTTGGCCGATGAGGTGAAGAGCAGCGTTGCGGTGGAAGCGCCGATGCGGATTCTGTTCGTTTAACTTACGCGGCCTGCGTTTCGCCCTTCAACAGTTCGGCCTGGTAGTGGGCGATGAGCGCATCAACGATGAGCTGCAGGCGGCCCTGCATTACCAGGTCGAGCTGGTGCAGCGTGAGGCCGATGCGGTGGTCGGTGACGCGGTTCTGCGGGAAGTTGTAGGTGCGAATTTTCTCGCTGCGATCGCCGGAGCCGACCTGCTGTTTGCGGGCCTGTGCCAGCTCGGCGTTCTGCTTTTCCATTTCCATCTCGTACAAACGCGAGCGGAGCACGCGCATGCCTTTCTCGCGGTTCTTGATCTGCGATTTCTCGTCCTGGCAACTGACCACGGTGTTGGTGGGCAGGTGGGTGATGCGCACGGCCGAATAAGTTGTGTTGACCGATTGGCCGCCAGGACCCGAGGAGCAGAAAGTATCGATGCGGATGTCCTTAGCCTCGATCTTGATGTCGACTTCTTCGGCTTCGGGCAGCACGGCAACGGTGACGGCGGAAGTGTGGACGCGACCCTGCTGCTCGGTTTCTGGCACGCGCTGCACGCGGTGGACACCCGACTCCCACTTGAGCTGCGAGTAGACGCGCTCGCCCTCGATGATGGCGATGACTTCTTTGTAGCCGCCGATGCCGGATTCCGAGATCGACATGACCTCGACCTTCCAGCGCTTCTGCTCGGCAAAGCGCGTATACATGCGAAAGATTTCCGCGGCAAAGAGCGAGGCTTCGTCGCCGCCGGTGCCGGCGCGGATTTCGAGGATGACGTTCTTCTCGTCGTTGGGGTCTTTGGGCAGCAGCAGAACTTTGAGCTCATCTTCGAGGGCCAGAGCGCGCGGCTCGAGCGCGGCGATCTCCTCCTGCGCCATGGCGCGCAGATCGGCATCGCTCTCGGCCAGCATGGCGCGCGCGTCGGCGAGGCCCTGGCGGACTTGCTTCAGTTCGCGGTACTTCTCAACGGGAGTTTCGATTTCACGGAGCGCTTTAGCGATCTTCGAAGACTTTTCGTGGTCGTTCAGGACCTCGGGCAGAGAGAACTGCGCCTGCATCTCGTTATAGCGCTGCTCCATTTGTTCAAGGCGATCAATCATTGGGTCCTCATTGGCGCGAAAAACTACGCACGGGCCTGTGCGTTTTTATGGAATTCGGGGGGAATCTTGAAAATGGGCGCAGAAAAAGCGTATGCGGCGGGAGCCGCTAGAGGAGGGCCGGGATGGGCTGGTAGAGGGTCATTGCAGTTCTTATTCTAGCGCGAATCTTGGATCCCGCGACTAACCATGAGGATTCGTAACTCCAGTAAACGAAAACTCCCAGTCAGTCCAGCGTCCACACAGTGGGCCAGTGCAGAAAGTTCTCTTCGTCGCCAATCACGATGCGTGCCGGATTAATCGCCAAGTTACTCTCGAGCGCGAAGCCTGGGTAATCTACATCCGTGGGCAAATCGAAAACAAGCATTGTTTCCAGACTTTGGCCCGGGCCAACTTCAGCATCCAGGCCGGGATAAGGCGGGGCTCCCACTGGTGTGAGCGCGCGCATTCCCTCCTTGGACACCTCATAAACCTGGCCGGAGCGGTCAATGAGTACCCCCTTTCGGCCGCGCTCCCGTTGCGCTCTGCCAAGGGAGCGGTTGGAGATACGAATGCGAACGATGTAAAAGGATCTCCGCGCGTTCGCCGCACCGCTTGTCGTAGTTGTCGATGGGGTCCGATTCCAGCCCATAACCGCGAAGCACATCTCATCGAAGCAGCGGTCCTCTCCGAGCGCCAAGATGTGCTGGGGCGCCCTAACGGCCACGAGAGCTCCCGCTCCCAGATAGACGATCCAAGCCACAAAGACGCCCGCGAGGAACCGCCCGGCGACGGCCCAGCGCCGCATGAAAAGCAAAACAACCCCGACAACGCTGGCCACGGCAGTAGCAAGGACCAGAAGAATCAAAAGCAGATCGAAGATGGACATGCTCTCTCCGTGATGTATCCGCCACAGATGAAGAATACGCGGGCCTGGAACACAAGAGAGCTCTGAATTCTTGGGTTTTGCGCTTTCGCCGGACACGACTAGCGATAGCCCTCAAAGAAACGGGTTGACGATCCTGACTCCATCGATGACCTGGCCGTGTTGCATGTCTTCAGAGAACACTTGCTTGCAACCGGCACTCCGGGCGGAATGGATCACCAGCGCATCCCAATAAGAGACGTTGTGGAGGCGGTGCAGATCGATTGCGGCTAGAACGTCACCAAGCACTGGCTCGACCACGTCGAAGGCTGCAAAGAGTTCGACTTTGCGGCGAGCGTCGGCCGCGCCGATCCCGTACTTTCGCGTGACGGTGACAAAGTATTCCTGTAGAACCTGGAGCGAGACAACTCCAGATGCAGACTGTTTGTGTTCATTCAGAACGTCGAGCGCGCGCATTTGTTTCGCGGGGTTCGCCCGATCATCTGTATAGACAAGAACGTTGGTGTCGAAGAAAGTTTGCAGCGGCTATCTCCGCTCGTAAATCTCGTCTCGATTGAAACGCCAGCCGTGGGAGTCTCCCTTGCCGGAAAGATTACGCAACTCCTCCATCCATCGCTCGTTGTCGCGGTCCTTTTCCCCCGCCAAGTAGCGCAGCCGATCACGAATCTCTTCGTTCACACTGCGACCGACGGCGCGGAGGCGTTCGCGGGCGCGGGCCACAGTTTGTTCGTCTACGGAGAGGGTGATGTTCATGAACACAGTATATGTGCGCACATAATATGTGTCAATAGACTGAATCACAGGCTAGCTGAATGGTTGGGCACTTAAGGCATTAAAACCAGATACTTAAACCCCGCCCTTGCCCAGTAGTATTCCGATCCCATAGGTGACTGCGCCTTCGACAGCGCCGACGACGGTCATTTCGAGGCCCGAAGACCACCAGGAGCGGACAGTGATGAGGGACTTGGCGGCGCCGACGGCGAAGTGTGCGGCCAGCGAGACAACGGCCGCGGCGATGACGGCGGGGATTCCCTGCATGAAGAAGAAGGGGATGACGGGGATAATGGCGCCGACGGCCGTGGAGAGAGCGCCGGAGGTGGCCGAGACGAGGGGGTTCGAAAGCGCCTCCTCGTTTGAGCCCAAGCGCTCGGCAGCCAATGCGCGCAGCAATTGCTCGGGGTCACTCGCGATGTGGTTGACCATGTGAATGGCGTCTTCTTCGGGAAGGCCCTTTACCTGGTAGTAAAGCGAGAGCAGCTCACGGGCTTCGGGACCGTTCATCTGGATGGCTTCGCGCTCGCGGGCGATTTCAGCGTGGTAGATTTCGCGTTCGCTCTTGGCGGCGAGGTACGCGCCCGAGCCCATGGAAAGCGCGGAGGCGATCATGCCGGAAAGGCCGGCGAGGAGAACGTATTTGGAGTCGCCGGAGGTTGCGCCGGAGACACCGAAGACGATGCCGAAGATGGCGCCCAGGCCGTCATTGACGCCGTAGATGGCGTCGCCGATCCATGCGCCGGGTTGTTTGCGCCCCTGGCTTCGCTTGGCTAGCAACTCTTCGAGCACAGCCTTGGCCTCGATTTTGGGCCCGCCGCCGGGAGCGGTGTAGTGGCCGCGGATGAGCGAGCCCAGCTCGCGGTAGTGGTCCCTTTCGTCCTGAATGACGTGCTCGAGGATGGCGACCGAACCCTCGTCGCCGAGGGCTTTGAGCTGCTCGCCGTAGCGGGCGATGTCGCGGCTCTCCTCGATTTCGAGACGCCGCAGGGCCATGCGCATGCCGCCGGCGCGGTTGGCGAGCGAGTCGGCCTGTCCGCCGGGGCCACCGGAGTAGACCGGCTCAGGTCCGCCAAGCTCCTTAATGCGGCCCTCCCAGAGCGTGGCGTGCTCAATCTCAGCCTGGGCCAGATGGCGCATCACTTGCGCGCGCACCGGGTCGGAATCGCGGTCGGCGAGAGTGTTGTAAGTGTGGTAGCCCTCCATCTCGGCTTGCCAGTTGCCCTCAAGGGCGGCAAGGATCTTCTTGTTTCTGGCGCCGCTCAGAATGGGAATGGGCATGGGGCGTACCTCACTTGGAGAATAACGGATTGTGCGGCCCTGAGGCCGAGAAACATCCCAAGGCGCGCTGGCACACTGAGCCAGCCTGCTGCCGTCTCTCGTATAGTGTTGTGTGGGCTGGAGAAGGTGAGCTTCCGAGTCGCCGCCGAGGAGGTCGCGCCGGCGGAGAACAGTCACCGAACTTGAAAGCGGCTCACGAGCGAGAGAATCACAGATCAGAATTCGCCGATCAAGAATCGCCAATACAGGGAAAGCAGGAAACACCGTCTATGGCAGATAGCTCGAGACCATCTGATTCGAAAACCTCGGCACCGCTTACGTCGCCGGGCTACTTTGTTCCGTTCCTCACCGTGACGGCGCTGTTCCTGACATTCGGTTTCATCACCACGCTGAATATGTCGCTGGTGCCACACCTGCGGTCGATCTTCAACGTCGGCTACAAGTCGGCGATGCTGGCGGAGTCGGCGTTTTTCCTTGCCTACTTCGTTTTTTCCGCGCCGACCTCAAAGCTGATCGAGTGGGTTGGCTACAAGCGGACGATGGTGGTCTCGCTCTTTATTCAGGTGGTGGGTTGCCTGCTGTTCATTCCGGCGGCCAGGCTGGTGAATTTCCCGCTCTTCCTCACTGCTTGCTTTGTTGTGGGCGCGGGTGTGACGGCGCTGCAGACATCGGTGAACCCGTATGCCGCGATTCTGGGTCCGGAGGCGAGCGCTCCGGTGCGGTTGACGCTGGCGCAGGCATTCAACTCAATCGGCACAACGGTTGCGCCACTCTTCGCGGGCGCGTTTATCCTGACGGACCCGACAAAGTTTGCCACCCCCGCGGCCATCGCCAACACGGTTCGCGGTCCGTACATCGCCATTGCGGGCGCGCTGCTGGTGCTCGGGATTGCCGTGGCGTTTTCTCACCTGCCGCATATTGACCAGCCGCAGGGGGCGCATTCGGCGAATGCGGGCGGCCCGGCAGCAAGCCGCAGCGTCTGGAGCTACCGGCACACGGTGCTGGGGGCGCTGGGAATCTTCCTGTATGTGGGCGTCGAGGTCGGACTGGCGTCGATCGCGGTGAACTTCTTCAAGACGCAAGGCATGAGTTCGTTCGAGACGGCGTCCGACGTGGCGGCGCTCTACTGGGCCGGCGCGCTGGTGGGCCGTCTGCTCGGTTCCTGGATTCTAACCAGGGTGAAGTCGGGCAAGCTGCTGGGCATCTTCGGGTTTGCCGCGGTCGCGCTGGTGTTGATCGCCATGCTCGGCTCGGGCCATGTGGCCATCGCGGCCTTGGTACTGTGCGGGTTCTTCAACTCGATCATGTTCCCTAACATCTTTACGCTGGGCATCGCGGGGTTGGGACCGATGACGAGCAAAGGCTCGGGACTGATCATGACGGCGATCGTCGGCGGCGCGGTGATTCCGTTCCTGCTCGGGGTGGTCGCAGATAAGGCCGCATATTTGTACGGACAGGCCCACGATCCCGCCGGTGTGCAGTTCGCTATCGCACACAACATCGCATACCACTCGATGCTTGCGGACAGATATGGCATCCAAATCGCGTTCGTGATTCCGCTCTTCTGCTATCTCTACATTGCGTGGTACGGGCTGTGGGGATCGAAGCCGAAAGAAACAGTTGTTGGCTCCTAGCTATTAGCTTGATGCGGCCCTTCGGTACACATCGGAGGGCCTGCGCATTTTGGGCCATCGGAAGTCGGGCGGTGCGTGAAATCCGATTCCGGGCGGAGCGGCGATGAAGGGCAAAGCAAATCAGAACGCGAGGAAGCCGGGCGGCGGGACTTTGCTCGTGGCTTTCGCCGCGATCCTCTTCGTGGTGATTCTGCTGCTGCGCTTGCTTGTGTTTGTAACGCCGCACGGGCGGCATCATTTCTGAAGGGCGCCACACCCGAATCTATTTTGCCGCGGCTTCCACCTCGCGCCACTCTTCTTGCGGGAGATTGATCTCGGCAGCGGCGACGTTCTCTTCCAGGTGTGCGACCTTCGATGTGCCGGGAATGGGCAACAGGACTGGCGAGCGCTGCAGCAGCCAGGCGAGCGAAAGCTGCGGAATCGTGACTCCATGGCGCGCCGCGATACGGCCAAGGGCTTGCGCGGCGGGATGGCCGGCTTTCAGCATTTTTCCGCCGGCGAATGGATACCACGGCAGGAAGGCGATGCCGCGGCGCTCGCACCAGGCGAGCGTTTCCTCGTGACGGCGATCAGCGAGCGAGTAGCGATTCTGAATGGAGACGATGGGGACAATCTTCTCAGCGTCCTCAATCTCGGCAGGAGTGACCTCGCTCAGGCCGATGTGGCGAATCTTGCCAGCCTCCTGCACGCGGCGGAGCGCGCCGAGCGACTCTTCGAGCGGCGTGCGCGGGTCGATTCTGTGCAATTGATAGAGGTCGATGCGCTCGAGGCGGAGCCGGCGCAGGCTCATTTCTACACATTGAATGAGGTAGCCGGCACGGCCAACGTATTCAGTCTTGGCGGGGCCCTGGCGGGTGATGCCACCCTTGGTGGCGATGACGATGCCGGGCGGATAAGGCGCGAGCGTCTCGCCGATGAGCCGTTCAGCAATCTCGGGACCGTAGGCGTCGGCGGTGTCAATGAGCGTAACGCCAAGTGCGACGGCGCGGCGCAGCACTCGGCGCGCCTCGGCTTCATCGGCCGGCTCGCCCCATGCGCCCTCGCCCACGAGGCGCATGGTGCCGTAGCCGAGGCGGTGGACGGGCAGGTCGCCGCCGATGAGGAACGTGCCGCTGAGAGACGCAGATGGATGGTACGGGCCAGTCATTCGAATTCGATTTTAGCGATTTCGATGGCATGCTCGCGCGGCGCCGTGGGACAATGTGTGGGTTTTCAACCTGTGTTAGGGAGACCCGGAACCGGCAAGGGGCAGGTTGCGTACTTTAAACCACGGCAGGCAAGGAGAACCAAAAAGATGAGCGCGTACGCATACCCCAACCCGCAAGCCATTTTTTACCAGCAATACAACGCGGCGCGTCGCGACGAGGTCGTGGGCATTCTGCTTGCGCTTTTCCTCGGCGGCTTTGGCGCGCACCATTTTTATATGCGCCGCACGGGGCTGGGGATACTTTATCTCTGCTTCTTCTGGACCGGCATTCCGGCGATTCTTGGCTTCATCGAGTGCTTCTTCATGCCGGGGCGCGTGCGCGAGTTCAACTCCATCCAGGCAGCGGCGATTGCTGCGTCGCTGGGGATTCCGGTTCCCGGTTGGGGTCAGGGGCCAGTCAACGTGGCGATCAATGTACAGGGGAATGTCCCGCCGCAAGGCACCGTGCCGGGGCCGGTGGTTGGCGCGGCTGCATATCCGCCGCCGGCGCCGGCCGCTGCCGCGACGTACCCGCCGCCTGCCGTTCAAGCCGCAGGCTGCCCGCGCTGCCAGCGCGCCAACGCGCCAGGAGCGAGGTTCTGCAGCGGGTGCGGGGCGGCGTTGTAAAAAGCAGGGACAAGGGATTGGAAAGCGTAACGACCGCGCGGCGCTGTGCAAATGGAACCCATTGTTTTCATTCACGGCATTTTTCAGATGTTGGGCGACCTGCCCGCTGCACGTTTCTTTGCGCCAAGACCAGCAATCATTCCGGACATGCTCGGCTACGGCGCGCACGCGCGCGCTCCAGTGGAGACCATCTCCATCCAGGCACAGGCGGATCATCTGGCAGAGGAAATTCGCAGAGGGGGTTATTCCCGTTGCCATATTCTGGGCCACTCGGTTGGAGGGCCCGTTGCATTGCTCCTTGCACATCGGCATCCGGAGATGGTGGCGTCCATCATTAACGTGGAAGGCAATTTCACGCTCGAAGATGCATTCTGGACGGGCAAACTCGCGGCCATGACACTGCCGGAGGTTGGCATGTTGTTGCGAAGCTATCAGAATGACGTCGCTGGCTGGCTGACCCGCGCCGGGATCGAACCGACATCGGCACGAATGGCCATCGCGGACCGGGGACTCCATGCTCAGCCCGCCACAACGGTCAAAGCGATGGCGCAGGCAGTTATTGAGACAACCTCCGAGGCGTCCTATCTTGAGATCGTCAATTCAGTGCTGAATTCCGGCATTCCCATGCACTTATTTGCCGGCGAGAAATCGCGCGAGGGGTGGCACGTGCCCGAACCTGTACTGCGCCGGGCGGCGAGCATGACGGAACAACCAGGAGTGGGGCACATGATGATGTTGGAAGCGCCCGATGAGTTTCTGGAGTTGGTTGCAAAAATTGTCGCGTAACATAGGTACGGCAGTCCGGCGCCCGGGATTCAACCGCGCCGGATTTCTCGTTGAGGAATTACGCGGCAGACTCGAGGACTGCTGTCCGAGTCACTGAAATGACGCTGATGTCGTCGCGCTGGCCGAAGCTTTGCGCGGCGCCGGCCAGGTCAGCCGGGCTGGCCGCAGACCGTACAAGCTCGAGAACGCGGTCAAAGCCGAAGAGATGGCCGTGGGCATCGGTCGCCTCGGCGATTCCGTCTGACATGAAGAGCAGTTTGTCGCCGTCCTTCAGCTTGAAGCGAGTCAGGGAGAATTCGGCGTCTTCAATCACTCCCAGCGGCAGCGCTCCCTCCATTGCGACTGGCTCGCTGTTGAGATAGGGCGGCAAGTGTCCCGCGTTGGCAAGCAACACGGCGCCATCGCGAGCGATTCTCAGCGCGAGACATGTCGCCTGCGAGTGACCGCGCCCGAGCATCCGCTTGTTCAGCGCATGCAGAACTGACTCCGGGTCGGTTCCGCTATCGGCCGCAGTGCGAATGGTTCCCACCATTAGCGCCACCAGCATTCCCGCCTGCAAGCCTTTTCCGGCTACATCGCCCGCGACAATCAACAGGCTGCCGTCCGTCTTATCGGGAATGATCTGGAAAAAGTCGCCGCCCACTTCCTGGGCCGGCTGGTAGATGGATTCGACGGTGAACCCTGGAACGGATTCGACCTGCTCGGGGAGAATGACCTGCTGGATCTCGCGGGCGGCTTCCAGTTCGCCTTCGAGCAGCGCCTGCTGGCGGCTGGTGCGCGTGGCGCGCAAAACCATAATGATGGCGAGCGAAAAATAGAAGCTGAGCGTGCCCAGGTCGGAGAGCCCGACAGTGAAAAAGCCGACGGGAAATGCATTGATCGCTACCGCGACATGGACGGAGGCGCGACGCAGCGGAGGGACAAGAGCGAGCAGCCCAATTGCGATACTGGCGTAAATCCACAGCGAATACAGAAGGAAGGGGATGAGCAGAATGCCTGCCTCGCGATTGCCGCGGCGCAGACGGCGGAAAAGCAGAATCGGAATCACTCCTGCGAAGACGATTCCAATGGGGATGGTGAAGAGGGTGGCGTAGGCGACCTGAAAGACGCCGTAGTCAAAGCCGACATTACTCACCACGGAAATCAAGATGGCAATCGAGATGCACAGCCAAAGGAACCACCTCAACGGCCTTTGCAGAAAGGCCTGAACCATGAGCACGATTGCAAAATAGATGGCGATCTGGACGACTTCATTGACAATCCAGAGGCTCACTGGCATGTTGCGGCGGATGGAAAGGTAAAGCAGCGGCAGATAGCCGGCGTTAAGAAGTCCCAGGACGAAGATCCAGAAATACTCCATGCGTTGCCGTTGGGCGATGAAGAGCGCGAGGGCCACGAGCCCGACTCCCATAGCAAGCAGGTTTTCGAGGAAGGTGGCTGAGTTTTCGGCAATCATGATGAGCAGGTTCTGGTTTTCCAGGGCGATGACGTCGCCCACTGCCAACATGCCGGCGCTGAATCCGGGCAGGTTGCTGGTCCACCAGGTGATCGGTGCGCGAGCCCGGATGGCGATGACGAGCGAGCCAGTGTGGAGTTGTGTTGCCGGGATTTGCACGATCACTCGGGCGCTCCGCATGGCAGCCACATAGGGCTCGACCTGGCCCGATTGGATGAGCTTCTGGCCGTTTACGTACACCTCGAAGGCGCGGGCTATGGAGTACGCCTGCAATGCCAATTGCCTTTGGTTCGGGTCGACCTTGATGTGAATGCGGCGCCAGACAATGGGCGGATGATTTTGCGGGAAGTAATCGGCTAGACGGGATTCCGCGTTGACTGGGAGCCATCTGGAATCGTCGAAACCGGGTTCGGCATAAGCGGGATCGTCGCCGGCCTGGACGAGTCCGGCGATTCCGATATTGACCGGCTCCTGAAGGCCGATGGCATCGAACGGTTGTGCAGCCGAGCCGGCGGCCGGATGCGGAGCCGCTTGGGAGTTGAGCGCGGCAGCGCTCGAGACAAAAACAACGCACAAGAATGCAGGCAAAAGCGCGGAATGGCGGCAGGTTTTGGAGCTCACGCAACCCTCCCGTGATTGCGTACTACCCTACCACTGCCCCGGCGGCTGATGCCAGATGGAATCGATTGGGCGAGGCCGGAAGCCGATTCGAAGAACTACATATTCGCGTGGCCAGAGCGCATGCTCTCGTTGAACTTGGGCTTGGTGAAGTCGAGGGCGGCTTCGAGGGCTTCCTGGTAGTCGGCGGCGCGCTCCATGAGCGCGGGAGTGGCTGCGGCAAACTCGCCACCGAGCAACATCAGTCCGTGGCCCGCTTCGTCACCTGCCATGCGCAGCAGGTCGGCCTCGGTGGTGTTCAAGTACTGCGCATCGCGCGGGTCGGCGATCCAAACCGGCTTGCCCTCGCCGAGCACGCCGGAGAGCCAGTAGACCTTGCTCAACAGGTAGCGGAGCCTCTCATTGTCGTCGGTCTCGGTAAAGATGAACTTCTTTTGCCAGCGGCTGTAATAGCGCGTGGTAACGGGAACGGGCTGGCGGTTGCCGGACTTCACGAACTCGAGCTGGCCCATGTCGATCGTTTTGCGGATGGCGTTATAGACGAAGGTCTCTGCGTAGGGCTGCTCCATGGCGGGCACGATTTCGGCAAAGGTAAGCGTGACGGAGGCTGAGATTTTGGCGTGCAGATTGTGCGTTCCGCCGTCGGCGATATGAATTTCGCCGTGAACGATGTGGGTATCGGCCCCGGAGGTCGATTGGTGAAAGGGCCACTCGAATTGACCGAAGGCCAGGGGCAGCCCACCGAGAGTGACGTAGCAATCGGGCCGCGGATTGCGCAGCCGCTTGGCTTCTCCGGCCAGGTGCGCGGTCATCTCGGGGAGCAGATTTGGCTTATCGAAGTCGAAGGCATCGCTCAACTCAAGCTTGAGCAAGCGGCCAATGGAATCCGCGCCGGAAAGGCCGAGCTCGAAGATGGCGGTGGGTTGGCCGTGAAAATCTGCGCCCTGCTTGACGGAGATGAGAACCAGGCCAGCCTTTTCAGCGGCTGAGGTGAGCGATCGAACGAGCGAAGTTTTGAGATCGGAGGTCATGAGCGGGGAATCCTGAGTCGGAGATCGATGCAGAACCATTGTAGCTTCTGGCTGCTAGCGGCTGGCTCTTGGCTCGCGCGCTTGTGAACTGACGACTCTGGTTCCTCGAAGGGCGAGGACGGGCGCAACAGGCTCACAGCGCGTCCGAAACGCCCCGGTTACAATGGCAGTCGTGCCCTCCGAAACATCGAAACACATCATTCTCGCGGAAAGTCTGACCAAAGTTTACGCGGCGGGCCGCATCCAGGTGGCCGCAGTGCGGGGGATTTCTCTGGCCGTCGAACCGGGCGAATTTGTGGCAATCGTCGGGCCTTCGGGCTCGGGCAAGTCGACTCTTTTCTATTTGCTGGGCGGGCTGACCCGGGCCACAGAGGGGCGTGTGGTGATTGACGGCGTGGATTTTGCCGCCCTGAGCGACGCCGAGCGCACGCGGCTGCGAAAACACCGTATCGGCTTTGTTTTCCAGAAGTTCAACCTGCTGCCGACCCTTTCGGCGATGGGAAATATCGAGATTGCCTATGAAGTGAGCGGGCGCGCCTCGGGTCCAAACGGAATGCCGATGGATCGGCGGTATCTGGACCACCTGAGCGACATGTTGGCGATCAAGGGGAGGCTCGATCACCGGCCCTCCGAGTTGAGCGGCGGAGAGCAGCAGCGGGTGGCCATCGCCCGGGCGCTCATCACGAGGCCGGCTATTGTGCTGGCCGACGAGCCGACCGGCAACCTGGACACGAAGACCTCCGACGCCGTGCTGCAGATGCTGCTACGGTCGAACCGGGAGCTTGGCCAGACGACGCTGATGATTACGCACAATCCTGAAGCGGCGGCTATCGCCGGTCGAATCTTAACCATGCGCGACGGCCAGATCGTGGGGGAAGCAGCGGGAACTAGCCCGGCGGCGCTCCAATAGGCTGTCTCCTCAGTTCCTTACCAACCTCATTCGAGCGTTGACTCTCCGGTTCTTTCTTGGTATCTTTGAAAGGTTCGCAAGAACACCGCCTGACGTGTGTGTCAACTCGGGTGGAGTAGGGAAATTCTCCGGGCAGGTTCGAACACACGGAGAGATTTCCAAGGCCAGGTGAAGTCAGCCGGCCAGACAAGTTCCCGGAATGGCTCTCTTCTTGCGGAGGGCAGGGAACATTCGAAGCAGTACTTGCATCGGCGGTCCGCGCGTTCCCCACCTTGGAGGGGCTATGCGGGCCGGAATCGACGAAACGGAATTGGCTCCTGATTAGTGGGACGACCGATCACCGTCGCGGTTCTCGTCTGAGAGTGGAACGAAGACAGACGCGAAGCAGCTACCTGGGGCTTCTCTGTGTGTTTGGTTGGCCCAAAAGCCACGCCGAAACCAGAACAGCCTGAAGGGCGTGTGCGGCTGTGGAGCGTGCATTAAAGGGTTTTTTGAAGTAAGGAGCTGCGGTTTGCCAACTTTTAATCAGCTTGTTCGCAAGGGGCGTACCGCCCCCCGTTACAAGACGGCGTCGCCCGCATTGCAGGCTTCGCCGCAGCGGCGCGGTGTGTGCACGCGCGTGTATACGCAAACACCCAAGAAGCCGAACTCGGCGCTGCGCAAGGTGGCCCGCGTGCGGCTGACCAACGGGATTGAGGTGACCACCTACATTCCCGGCATCGGCCACAACCTGCAGGAACACTCGATTGTGCTCATTCGCGGAGGCCGCGTGAAGGATCTGCCGGGCGTGCGCTATCACGTGGTGCGCGGGACGCTCGATTCAGTGGGCGTGGCCGGCCGCTCGCAGAGCCGGTCGAAGTACGGGACCAAGCGCGCCAAGGGCGGCGCGGCGAAGTAGGCGCTCCGCGCTCTCGTGTTTTGGACGAGGGTTGCAGTAGGGCAAGCGATGCGGGAACCAAACGTCAGTAGCTCCGGCACGAACAAGCTGAAGGCTGACGACTGAAAGCTAATAGCTGTTTCTTGAGGATTTATGCCGAGAAAAGGGCACATTGCGAAGCGGGAAGTGGCGGCGGATCCGGTGTACGGATCGACACTGGTGACGAAGTTTGTGAACTCGATGATGTGGGGTGGCAAGAAATCGACCGCCCAGGGCATCTTTTACCAGGCAATGAAGAACCTTGAGGAGAAGGGTGGCGGTGACGACGCGCTCAAGCTCTTCAAGAAGGCGGTGGAGAACTGCAAGCCGCTGCTTGAGGTGAAGACGCGGCGTGTGGGCGGCGCCAACTACCAGGTGCCGATCGAGGTGAATGCCGACCGCAGAACCTCACTGGCCATCCGTTGGCTGATCACCTACGGGCGCAGCCGCGGCGAAAAAGGCATGACCGACAAGCTGTCGAACGAGTTGCTGGATGCTGCCAACGGACGCGGCGCGGCGATGAAGAAGAAAGAAGACGTGCACCGCATGGCCGAGGCTAACAAGGCCTTCGCGCACTACCGGTGGTAAGGACTGGGACGAGGGATTAGGGAACAGGGACCAGGCCTGAAGCACTGAAGAAGGGCCGGATCGACTCAACGCAAGATCAAACCGCGGGCAAAGACGTCCCGCAAGGAATTGAAATCGTGGCTCGCACCGTACCTCTAAATCGCTGCCGGAACATCGGGATCATGGCGCACATCGACGCCGGAAAGACGACAGCGACAGAACGCATCCTGTTCTACACCGGCATCACGCACCGGCTGGGAGAGGTGCATGAAGGCACGGCGACCATGGATTACATGGAGCAGGAGCAGGAGCGGGGC
>Ga0181520_10005301_pt1 | contig 20672 bp, 11 predicted proteins | sample PEATcosm2014_Bin_29_FD_132451 | JGI IMG/M metagenome (GOLD analysis project Ga0181520, IMG submission 132451) | Peatland microbial communities from MTU Mesocosm Facility, Houghton, MI, USA - PEATcosm2014_Bin02_30_metaG | ecosystem: Environmental > Terrestrial > Soil > Wetlands > Peat | place... | reverse complement strand
CCTCAACCTGCGCTGCCTATCATTGAACGAGCGCTGGGACGAATACTGGCAGCCCCTCAAGATGGCCTCTTGAGGACCTCTACCTACAATCAAGATTCGGACCCGCTGCGCCGCGCAGGAGCATCGTTTTTAGTCAGGGGCCTTCAAAGGGTCGAGGCATGGGCCGTTTGAGGAGGGGCCGGACTACGAGCGAAGCGAAGTATCCGGCCCTGTCGTTCACCCTGCGGGACGGCTGGGGCCGGATACAGTTGGCGGCCTACAGCCGCCCAGACCGCCGATACGACTGGCGCTCTCGTAGTCCGGCCCCTCCTTGAACGGCAATCAGCCTTACCTTCGCCTCGATGTCCCCCTGCGTAAAAACGATGCTCCTGCTGCGCCGCAGATCCGCCCGCTGATTGTAGGTAAGACTGCCGCAAGCGTGGCGGCAGGGAACGGCAAGAGAACAGGATTGACAGGATTTGGAGGATTACGGCATGACGGATCGCTCGAGATCTTGTCAGAGGCTGACCGTCAAGATGAAAGGCGAACGGCGTTGAACCACAGAGACAGAGGGCACAGAGAACGGCTGGGAAGCGGCCCGCCCGCCCCGCGATAGGCGTTAAGAGACGTTGCCGTTCTCTGTGTCTCGGTGGTCCATCGCCGTCCATTTCTCCGCAGGGCATCTCATTGCCGAGCAGGGCCGCGCAACCGGCGTAGTCATACTACCTACAATTGAAAGACGCACCCCTGCGCCGCTTGAAGCAGCATAACCGCCCGCGTCACCCCAGCGCCTGCTCGAGCCACAGCAGCACCTCGGGGCTGAACCAGGCTTCCGGTTCGGCGTCCAGGGTGCGCAGGATGGTGTCGACCATCACCCGCGCTCGCGTGCAACGCAGGGTTGCCGACCCGATCTGACCGAATCGGACCAAGCCCAGGTCGGCGAGGCGCTCGCCCATCAGCTTGAAGCTGTAGCGCGGCCAGATGCCCGGCCTCTGCCATCGGTGCACCTGCGCTTCCAGGGCGGCTCTGCGTTCGGCGGGTGCCCTCGCCAGCGTCTTTTCCACGAACCGAGTCTCGACGTAGTGCCCCATCGTGTTCACGGTGAAGTCCACGCCGATGAAGCAGTACGCGGCGTCCCATTGGTAGAAGCGCTCCCAGGGGCTTTCGACCGCGAAAGCCGTATCGCCGAACACGCAGGGCCGCAGGCCGGATCGCCCGTGGTCGCGTGTGAGTTCCCCGGCGCGGGCGCCGATTGCCGAAACCGAGTGGGTGGGGTTGTTGCTGCGGAGGCTGTCCGCCCTCCGACGGAAGCGCTCCGTGATCGCGCCGGGGTAGGAGGGCGACGTCGTCGGGTCCCAGTCCTGGAGGCGCAGCGGGGGCCGCGTCTCGTGCCACCAAAGCGTCGGCACGGCGACCGTGCCTGCTGGTCCCACGGCCTCGAGGAACCCGTCGATCACGGTGTCGGGGCCACCGAGGACGGTGCCCATGCTGCTGAGGGAGCTATGGAACATCACCGTGTCGCCGGGAGCGATCCCGACCGACCGCGCCGCTGCCGCAATGTCCGCACGCTTGACCTCGATGCTCTTATCACCGGGTTCCGATCGCATGACCGCCTCCGTATCGGCTGTCGGACGTGGCTATGGGGTGCGGTATCCTCACTACCCCACCGTGTGCTCGATAATGAAATCCACGATGGGCGCAGGGTCATCGAGGCTGTGCGGATGGTGCGCCACGCCGAGCTTGCGAATCAGTTTCATGTGCCCGCCGAGGGCTTTGTACCGCTCGTAGATCACCTTCGTGTTCTCCTCCCAAGGCACGTCCAGGTCGGCATCCCCGAACACGTGGATCAGCGGGACCCCGGCCTTGGCGAGCGGCTCCAGGTTGTCCACCGGGTTGCCGGGATAGGCCAGCGCTTCCGCTTCCGAGGCGAAGCCGTAGTCGCGGAGCAGTTTCTCCCACTCCGGCGGGTTTTGCCGCCCGCTGCCCGCGCCGGCGGGCCAGCTCTTGAAGTCGCACACGGGCGCATCGCCGTAGATGCAGGCGACGCGCCCCGGATCGCGGCGCCCCCAGTTGTAGCAGTAAAGCCCCCCGCGGCTGTACCCTTCCAGGACGGCCTTCGGGCTGAAGCCGTAGTCGCGCGTCAGCAACTCGTACATCACGTCGAAGTGATCCATCGCTGACGGGCAGCCGAAGGTGTTGCGGACATCCATGTTCACGAGGTGGAAGCCACGCGCCAGGAGCGCCAGATCGGTCTCCGGCCGATGATCGAAGAACTCCGTCCGCCAGATCCAGGGCCGCCCCGTCGCCTCCTCGTGGGGCCGCACCACGATGCAGTCGCAGGCGTCCACTACGAAGTCGTGGCGGTCATAGCCGTAGTAACTGGTCTTCGGTCCGGGAAAGGCGGCACGAGAGTTCTCCGGAGTCATGGCGTTGCTACTGCTCCTCAATGAGATGGCGCGAGCGCGGTCGTGCTCGGGGCCGCCCGCTGGCCGCTCGGCGTCTACGCGACCTCGAACGGTGGCCTCGACAATCCTGTCTCTGAACGGTGGTCCCGACAATCCTGTCTCTGAACGGTGGCCCCGACAATCCTGTCGGGGAGGCTGATGCACCCCCACCGTTACGACACGTTCGCTCCTCAGAACTTCATGGCCTCGAAGGCTTGCTCGTACATCCAGTGCCCGAAATCGTCGGGATGGTTGATGTTGTTGCCCAGCAGAGAGGACTGGTCCTTGCGCTGCAGGACCATCTCCCACGTGCTGTAGACATCCGCGTAAGCGCAGTGGGCCTCCGCCGCCGCCTCCCTGGTGGCCTCGGCGAACTGAGCCATCCGATGGGAGCCATAGTGCCAGTTGTCATTGGGGGGGAAGGCCGAGAACAGGATCACTTCCGCGCCCTTGCGCTCCCGGATCATCTTGACGAGTGTGACCAGGTTGTTCTTGAACTTCTCCGGGTCCGGTCCGCCGATGTTATGGTCGTTCATGCCAAAGCCCACCAGCGCCAGGTCCGGCTTATCCACCGTTCCGATGTACTTGTCGAACCAGTCGATGCCCTGCTGCGAGCTGTATCCTGAGATGGACACGTCCTGCACCGAGATCTTGGCCTTGGGGAACTTGGCCTGCAGATATGCGGCATACCGGTACTGGAATCGGAAGCCCGTTTCCGACGCCTCGCCGCCGGCAGTGATGCTGTCGCCGTAGGATGCGATCTTGAACGGCCCCCCTGCCTCCAGCTTCTTGCGAATGTCAGCCAGGTACTTGCTCTGATCGTGCGGCTTGGCCCAACTCCGGCCGTTGGTGGTCTGATAGTCCGCCCAGACAAACCAGGCGTGGTTGGAGAAACTCGGGAACTTGGTGTGATCGAAGTCCTTCTGCCCATACAGGCAGTTGGTCGAGTAGTCCGGGATGCGCGAATTGGCCGTGCGGGTGATCGTGCCCTTCGCATAGTCAACCACATAGTCGACGCCCTCAGTATAAACCACGCTGCCCTTCTTCCCGGCCACGTAGGTGCTGCGCAGGGTCAGACTGCCCTTCGTCACCTGGTCAAAACACAGATTGCCCGGCTCGGTCTTGGCCAAGACCAGGCTCTCGCCTTGAACGCTCATCGTCTTACCTGGTGCGCCGTAGCCTTGCGCCACGCACGCCATAGCGCAGATGAGTGATAATGCGATAAGCAGCTTGGTATCCATTGCACGTCTCCTCATAGATAGGTGAGTTGATTGCGAAAGGCGCCGGGTCGCCCGGCGCGGGGTGTAATGTGCGCTACGCCTGACCGGAATCCCTTCTCCAGTTGGACGGCTCTTCCTCGATGTGTGTGGGTAGCTTGACGAAAGCCTCGTAAGCGAATCTCGATGAACGAGTGAATGCCGTCAAGCCCCCAAAGGGGGCGGGCCGTCCATTGCCGTGCTGACGCGAACGTCAGTACCTGTCTATCGACTGTTTCCTCAGACCATGTGGCAGCGCGATTTATCGCGCCAAGTGCGGGCCGAACTGCCCTCCGCCCATTGCGCCGTCGACTGCAAGTGAGCACTCCGTCGAAGTCGAAGCGTTGGTAACTATACGACGTGATCCGCGCGATAAATCGCGCTGCCACAGGGTCTGAAGGAAGTGTCGCTAAACACATACGAACGTCAGTCAAGCAATTTGCGGAACCCCCTTCGGGGCTGACGGCAGAGGCTCATCCTATGCAACGTGCGGATATCACCTGGCGAGGATCGCCAATACCAGTTTGCGGCATCTACCCATACACATTGAGGAAGAGCCCAGTTGGCCTCTTCCTCGGTGCGTATGGGCAGCCTGATTTCGCCGGGCTGGGACCTGAATGGACCGTCCGGCACATTGGGCCGTGACCTTCCCGCCTACACCACCTCGGGCACTCGGTCGTTGGCCGTGCCTTTGCGTCCGCCAGGACGCCCGGTCCCGCCGCAGGCGGGGACCCTCAGCCGGATGCTTCAGCGTCCGGGATTCTCGCCGCATGAAGGCCTTCCCGTCCGCCAGGACGGGCGGACGGCAACGGCTTCGTCCGCGTCCTGATACGAAATCCTTGCCAGGATCAGTTCGCGATCACCACCCCCCACATCGACGAAGAGCCCCGCCAGCCCGCAGTAGGTCTGGTGGCATCAAGCGCCCGACTCGGTCACGTTCGCCGGATTCGCCTCCGCACGCATCACGTCGGGCGGGGATGTGGGGCGAGGCAATTCGAGCGGTCAGCTTCAAGGGGTTGCGTGCGTGGTATACATTACTTGGTTACATCTTATGCGCAGCGACGGACTTATGGGCCGTCTCGCAACGGGGCACTCGCGGGGTGGAACGACGGAAGGAGTGTTGGACATGAGCAAGACAGCATTGGTACTCGTTGTGTTCTCGGCCACGCTATTGGTGGTCCCATTCTCACAGGCACTCGGGGCCGTGGACGCTTATCTTAAGATCGACGGTATTCCGGGCCTCAGCACGGCCCAGACCGGCAGCATCGACATCCTGAGCTTCTCGTGGGGAGTGTCTCAACCGGCCACTGCCGCATCCGGGCAGGCATCCGGGAAGCGGCAGCATCAGACGTTGACCGTCAGGAAGACGGTGGACTCTGCCAGCCCGAAACTGCGCACCGCGTGCGCTAACGGCCAGCACTTCAAACAGGTGACGCTGACGACCTACCCGCGCGCTTCACAGGGGCAGGAGCCGGTCGTGCAAGTCACCAAGCTGACCGACGTGATCATCTCGAGCGAGCGCGTGGTGAACAACTCGCAGGCAGGCGAGAGGCCGGTCGAGGAGATCAGCTTCACTTTCACGAAGATCGAGACGATTAGCACTCCTCTGAGGGGGACGGCGGCGGTAGCGCCGCTTCAGAGGCGTTGATCCTCGGTCCTGGCGGGATGATGGTCGGAAGTCAGCAGGCTCCCGCGAGGCGCGGATCGTGCCCGCCTCGCGCCTGACCGGATCGCACCGGGATCAGTGTGCCGGGGGCGGAGGGGCGGGCGAAGGCGGGGTGGCGTTGGCGCTTGCGGGCGGGTTGTTGAGGGCGGCCAAAGCCTGGCGCGCTTGATCGCGGAGCTTATTCGCTTGAGAGCGCTGCGCGATGACGCTCATATCGACGTTGGTCGGATCGTGAATGGCGAACTCCGGACCTGCCAGCTTGGCTTTCACGGCGGCGTCGACCTGCAGGTAGGCCTCTCTGGCCTCGGCAATCCGACCCTGTTTCTCCAAGAAGGCGCCAAGCCGCAGCAACGCCTCGGGCTTGGCCTGCACGGTCGCCACATCGGCGCTGGCTTGCGCCGCTTCAATCGCTCGGCCGACATCCCCGATGCTCATGTAGTGCGCCCGCATGACCTCCGCCGCCTCGGACGTTCCCTCTGCCCCTCGGTAGGCGGTGAGGGCGCGGTTGTAGGCCCACATCATCACCGGCTCGTCGCCGACGAGCGCGGCGAGCTGCACGGTGCGCGCGGCGACAGCGGGCGCGAAGGGGCTGGCGGGGTAGCGCTCGAGGAATACGCGGCAAAACTGCACCATCGTCCTATTCGGCGTGTCGTCAGCGCCCGGCGGCGGAGCGTCGTTGCTGCCCATGCGGATGGCCTCGTAGAGGGCATGGTCCGCCCACGGACTCTCCGGGTGTCGCTCGGCAACCTGCAACAGTCGGTCGACGGCCGCCTCTCTTTGCGAACCTGTGGTCGGCGCGCCGAGCAGGCCCTGGTGGGGGTAGTCGATGTAGTCGGCGAAGACGGAGCCGAACAGGTATGGCGTCGGTATGGGGCCGAAGCCGGCGAATGCCTGCTGGTAGATGATGCGGGCCTGCGTGGGGTGCTGTTCCGCCGCCTCGCGGGCTTTGGAAAGCTGCCAGGAGGCTCCGGTGACGAGGTAGACGACTATCAGGGGCAGCGTCCAGGCTACGATTCGCAGCACCGCCCGTAGTTGGCGAGGGGACTTGGGGCGGCCCAGGCCGGCGCGCGCGACCCACCCGACCACGAGCGTCAGGACGAGCAGGACCGCCTTGCTCAGCATCCAGTCGGGCGAAGTCTCAGTGCTGCCGACGCCGGCCTGGGCGAGCGCCGCGGAGTAGCCGTGCAGCGTGAACAGCGGGTTGAGCGATGCCCCCCAGGCAGCATCGGCGGCCCAGTAGGCCAGCGCGGCCCCGATGCCGACCGCGGCGCTACGCCAGGCGCTGGCAAAGGCCAGACTCAGCACAGACAGGAAGAGGATCGACGGCAGGCCGGCGAGGATTGTGATGCCGGGGTGGAATGGTTTCTTGAGCCCGTATTTGTAGGCGATGAACATCATCGCTGCAAGCACCGCGACGACGACATATAGAGACAACATGCGTAAGGCAATCGTCCGCAGGAAGGGGACGGGGCGCACGAAGGTCAGCTCGTCGACCCGGTTCTGGTGCTCGGGGGCCACGACGTGGGCGCAGAGGAATGCGGCCAGCAGCGGGATCACCAGCTCGAACGAGTTGGCGATCGTCGACGCATTGACCAGCGTGGCAATCGCCATGTGCCAGAAGATGATGAGTTGGCTGGCGACGACCGGCACGATCAACAGCCAGTAGCTGTTGCCCATGAGTATTCGGGCGTTGTAGTTGAAGAGTCGGCGCAGGTTGCTGAGCATGGCATTTCGTGCGAGCGGCCCCGGCGGCCCGTGCCGCGTTATCCGGGCGCTCGCGAACCTCACTGCGGTGGCGGGAGGCGGCGCAGGGCGTCCCCAACGGCACTGACGAGGGCGGGCCCGGCCGTAGTAAAGGTTGCGATCCGATTGCGCTGCGTGTCGGCGACGAAGACCGCCGGGAGCGACCCGATGTCGTACGCGACGGCAAGCGGCGACGAGCCTTTCACGTCCTCCGCCCAGTGCGTGCCGTCGTCTGTAACCACCGGGAACCCACACCCCTGTTCATGCGCGAACCGCGCGCCCATCCCCGCATCGTTGGCCAGGCAGACCCCGATGACCGCGACCCCCTGCGGCGACCATTCGTCGTTGATGGCCTCGAGGCTGCTGAGCAGTCCCACCGAAGCGGGTGTCGCAGGCGACCAGAAGCCGATGACCAGCGGCTTGCCGGCCAGGTCGCGCAACCTGACGGTCCGGCCGTGCTGGTCGGGGAGCCAGAAGCCGGGCAATCGGCCGGTGAGGATGGATTGGCCGGATTCGGTCAGGACGATCTGGTCGGAGTGCAGGGGCGGGTCATGGCGCGTGGCCACGTAGTGCCAGGCGAAGAGCGTTCCGAGGACAATGCAAGACAGGGACGCGAGGGGCACATTGCGTTTGCGCGCGTTCCTCAGCCCCTGCCGGTAGCGCACCGCCGCCATCGCCGCGAGGACCGCCCCGGCGGACAGCAACACATACACTACGGCGTTCTGGGCGAGCGAGAAGTCAAAGATGCGCGCGAGGTAGTCGCGGCCTAGCATGACCAGGAGCCAGTATAGAGCAATCACCGCTGTAGCTAGTGCGTTCTGTAGAAGTTGGGCTACACAGTACCCCAGCGTCGCCAGGACCATGAGCGGCAGCGCGCCGACCGCCAGCGCGTGCCAGATCGCCAGCAGCGAGAACCTGGGCGCCATGTCTCCGGCCACCCGCGGCGACAGAAGAGCCTGGGCCGCGAACGTCGCCGCCGTCAGAGCCACGAGAAGCGCGAGCATGACGCCGAGGTTGCCCAGCCATCGGGCCAGCATGAGTTCGTGGGCCTGTTGGGGGCGTGAGCGCACGGCGTCGAGCGCGCCGGTCGCGGCATCGCGCCGGGCGGCTGCGGCCATCAAGGGCAGACAGAGGAATCCGAGCATCAGCGCGCTGAGGCGGGTCACGCGATAGGCGGCGAGGGAGGGTGTCATTCCATCCTCACAGCCGGCGATGACCCCTGCGACCAGGCACAGGACGAGACACACCATCCCGGCAGCGCCCCGCAGGCCGAGGGACAGCTCATACCGTGCCAGCGGCAGGATTCTCTCAGTCAGCCGCCTGGTCACGGGCGCGCTCCACCTCCCCGATGTAGCCGTCCTCCAGGTTGGGCTCCGCCTGCGCGGCCGCCGGGCGAGTCGGCCCGCCGGGATGCTGCACCTCATCGGCGAGCACCCGCACCTGCGTGCCTTTCGCGGTGCGGTAGACGCCGGTGACGGTGTATTGCTCCTTGATCTCGTGAAGCTCCGGCAATGTCACATCGACCATCCAGACCTTGCCCTGCACCCGCTCGATAAGCTCCTCGACCTTGCCGGTGAACAGGTTCTCGCCGAAGCGCAAGATGCACACGTTGTCGGCGGCGGCCTCTACGTCGGCCACGATGTGGGTGGAGAGGAGAACGACGCGGTCGCTGCCCAGTTCGGCGAGAAGCCCCCGGGTGCGGATGCGCTCCTCGGGGTCGAGGCCTGCGGTCGGCTCGTCGATGATGAGCAGGCGCGGCTCATTGAGCAGAGCCTGGGCGATGCCGAGACGCTGGCGCATGCCGCCGGACAGAGTCCCGACGCGCCGGTCTCGGTACTGCGTCATGTTCACCTGCTTCATGCACCGCTCGACGGCCTCGCGCCGATTGGCGGCGGCTCCCAGGTCGCACAGCAGCGCCATGTAGTCGAGCTGCTCCCCGACGGTGAGTGTCGGGTAGAAGCCGAAGTCCTGGGGCAGGTAACCGAGGAGGCGTCGCACCTCCAGCCGGTCTCGCCGGATATCGAGACCGTCCACGCGGGCGGTGCCGGTGGTCGGCTCGAGCAGCGTGGCCAGCATCCGCATGAAGGTGGTCTTACCCGACCCGTTCGGCCCAAGCAAGGCAAAGACACCCTCGCCGAACGTGAGGTTGAGGGGTTTGAGGGCCTTGACGCCGCCCTCGTACGTCTTGGATAGGTTTTCGACCTCGATCTGCAGTTTGGGCACCCCCTGACAGTGTCAGGATGGGAGTCATGGTATGGCGGCGCTGGAGGCTGCCGCCCGTGGCGGTTACTTGGTTTTCTTGCCGTGCGGTCTTCGCTGGATCTCGGGGCCGATCACCAGCTTGCGAATCGCGTTGTTGCCGAAGTCGGCCACGTACAGAGCGCCCGCGCCGTCGATGGCGATCCCGCTGGGCGCGGCGAACATCGCCTTATCGCCCAGGCCGTCCGCGTACCTGGGCGTCGGCACGGGGCGGCTGACCGTCCCTGCGATGATCTCCGGCGAGCCGCCCGGCCGGATACGCAGGATGCAGTGGCTGGCCGCGTCGGCGATGTAGACGACCCCCTGCGGACTTACGACGATCCCGGTCGGCCCGCCCCAGATGACGTCATCTTTGCGGATGCCGGGCAGGCGGGAGATCGAGTGATCGGGTGCGATGACGAAGATGTCCTTCGTGGCCGGGTCGGTGACAAGAACCCGCCCATCGGGCGCGAGGGCGATGCCGCACGGGGACTTGGCCCCCGCGGCGCTGAGGTCCGCGTAGGTGGTGGTCGAACCGTCGGGGAGCACCGCGCGGATCTTGCAGTTCCCCGTATCCGCCACCAGCAGCGCCCCGTCGGATCGTCGCACAATGCCGGTGGGGTAGCGGAAGCGAGCGTTCGCCCCCGGGCCGTCCTGGAATCCGCCGGCCTGAAGTCCGAATGCATCGAGAGGGGTGTCGCCGCCGCACAGGCAGCGCACCTGCCCCGCCACAAACGCCCGGATCCGGTGGTTGCCGGTGTCGGCGATGAAAAGCGAGCCGTCCGGCCCGATGGCGACGCCCGAGGGGTTCCACAGCCGCGCCGCTTCGCCGGGGCCATCTGCGAAAGCGCCGACGGTGGCGCTGCCAGGCCCGGAGCCGGCGACGGTCGTCACCGTGCCGTCGGGTGCGAGGCGGCGAATCCGGTGGTTGCGGCTGTCGGTCACCCACACGGTCCCTTGCCCGTCGACCCCGACCGCCGAAGGCCCATCGAAGCGCGCGTTCCTGCCGACGCCGTCCGCATAGCCACCTTCGCTGGCCGTGCGTGTCTGCGGAAGCGGGCCCGCCGGGGTGGTCACGGTTACGTTCCGCAGCCCCACGATCGGGGGCGGGGGCATACCGCCGCCGCCACCCATCATCTTTCCGGGCTTGCCCGGCGGGTGGCTGAGCAGGGTCTTCCAGTAGACGGTGAAGACGCCGATGAAAGCGAAAATGACGAGAAGCACAACGGTTGTCGGCGAGACGGCGCGTTTCAAGGGGCTTCAGCCCCCCTTGCCGCGGCGAAGGGGGTTACGCCGGCCAGCGCCCCGCCTATGTACCCTCGCCAGGAGAGGGGTTGGCGGAAGAGCTGCTTCGCGCCGGGCTTCACCCCGAGGTCGATCACATTGTCGCGGTACACGCTCAGGCTCCCCGGAGACGACGCGTTGCAGCGCAGCACGGGCATCGGCTTGTCGAGTGTCCGGGGGATCGCCCAGAGCCATCCGCCGCCTGCGTAGTAGGGGCGGTCCGCATCCGTGCACAAGGCTCCGGCGGACGGCAGCCAGTCCGTAATAGCCTCCTGCTCCCCGCCCTGCAGCGGCAGCCGTCGCACCACGCGGCCACTGGATGGTACCGCCAGTTCCTCGGACGCATCGGTCCAGTAGATGTGCTCCTCACCCAGCGCCGCGATCTGCGCCCCTCTGGACTGGCCGAGGGTCTGCGGCTCTCCGCCGGTCTCCGGGGCGCGGCGGAAGATCGTCACCGCGCCGGGCAACCGCGACGCGAGACGCTCGGTCCAGTACAGATTGCCGTCCCGCGCTCCCAGCACCTGGCCCTCATAGTGAGGCGTCGCGCTCTCAGCCATCGCCAGCAGTCTGGGCTGACTGTCGGGGCCGGGCTTGCCGCCGCTTGCGGGCACCGTGCGAATGGCCGACAGCGCCCCCAGGATCGGTACATGAGCGATCCCTTCAACGGGCGCAGCGCGCGATTCCGTCCAGCAGATCAGGCTGTCGGTGACGATGAGGCCCTGCGGACTGTGCAGCCCGCCCAGCAGCGTCTGTGCCGGTCCGGCGCCTGTCTGCGCGACGAGCTGCCCGGCCCCATCCTCGGGGCCGGTCTCGACCAGTGCGTAGGCGGTCTGTCCGTGGACGGCGAGAGAACGGATGTCATAGAACTCGAGCAGCTTGGCGGCTCCGCCACGAGAGCCATGAGCGATGAAGTAGATGCGAGCGGGGCCCTTTCCGGCCTGTGCCGGGGCGTCGATCCAGAAGCAACCTTGCGGGGTAACGGTCAGGTCGCGCACCTCACCCGCGACCTCGGCGAGGGGACGCGCTCGTCCGCGCACGAAAAGGGCCACGGCCACAAGCGCGGCCAGGCCCAGGACGGCGATGATGGCGATCTTCTTTCTCGGGGTACCCACTTCGGGAAGGCTAATTCGCTGCAGACGGCGTGTTGGCCTTCCTCGTCGGGACGCAGGTTTCCATCCGCCGGTGAGGATGCAGCGCGGGACGGCGGTCGAAGGATGGTCGCGGCGAAGGCGCGCGCTCTCACTTCGCCGCGACAAGGTAGCGCAGGTCGCGCCGGGGTCTTTCCCGGACCTTGCGAACGGCCTCATCGAGCGCGGCCAGGATCGCGGCGCAGTCGGGGTCGGTTTTGTCCTTGAAGACCGCCGGCGCGCAGTGCTTGCCGGTCGGTGTCGTGGCTCCGGCGAGCGGCGCGGCGACGAACAGCGACCGCTGCGGGTCCTTGAGGTCCACCCATTCGGGCCGGAACAGCGACTGGCCGGCATGACACGACGCGCAGCGGCGGCTGCCGATGTCGGTCAGCTTTGCCCAAAGCGCCGTGTCCTCGACGAACGGGGCCGGCAGCGCCGACTCCGGGCGCTTGCGGATGAAGTCGTCGTGGTAGACGGCATTCGCATCGACCCAGGTGTACAGCCGCATCCAGTCATCGGGGGTGAGGTCGCAGCGATCTTTGTGTGTGCTGCGCAGGAGATCGAACAGCCGGCTCTTGTGCGAACCGACCGCGAGCACGTCCGTCACTCCCGCATCCAGGCCCTTGCTGGACACGGCCAGCAGGCCAAGCGCCGGGTCCATGAGCGTGTCATACGCGCGGTTGTGCTCCAGTGTCAGCCCGGCGGACAGGTCGACCTTGCCGGCAGGCTTCAGGCCGGTGTGACAGCGCAGGCAGTTGCGGTCGAGGATCGGCTGGATGTCGCGCAGGAAGCTGAGCGGGGCCTCGCCCCACGGCGGCGGGGCCGGCTTGGAGGGCTCGCGGGTGAGCGCCAACAGGCGGTTGCGCCGCACCGCCTGCACCTCCGTGCGCGTCTCGTGACAACCCGTGCAGCTTCGCACCTCGCCCGGCTGGAAAGCGATGTACGATCTCATCCGGCGAAGCTCCATGCCCTGGTCGTCGAGCGCCTGGAAGTAGACGGCCCTGCCCGGCGGGACGTGGAAGTACGCCGAACCGTCGGCCTCCACGGGCACGGTGCCGAGTATCCGAATCGGCGTCCAATTTACCCCGGTCGCCTTCGCATCCGGCTCGTAGCGCACGCCGCCTGTCTCGTTCGAGTAGCTCCACGGCACCGGCTCGGCGATTCGCAGCGCTTTCACCGCGCCGGCTTTCAACCCCGGCACGGCATCGGCCACGTTGGCGACGATGCAGGTGGCCTGGTCGGTGGAGTTCTCACGCATGCCGGCGATGACCGGCGGCTTGGGCCGCGCTTTCAACGGAATCGGCATGACTGACGAAATCGTCGGGTCGCGATAGATGAGTTCCTTGCCGCCGTAGGCGTCCATCAGGTACAGCCCGTAGCCGGCCTCGTCCTGCATCGGTCCGTCGCAGTAGGAGGCAAGGAACGTCGTCTCCGACAGCGGGTACGGGTCCATGTACCAGCCCTGTCCGGGCGCGATGTGCCATCCGGGCACGTCCGGCGGGGGCGCGGCACCGCCCATTTCGGGCCAGACATCCGGGCCGGTCAGGCGGGTGAGGCAACCGGCATCGTTGGGGCCCTTGGTGCGATCCACGAGCACCACCGGCCCGCTGGCGAGGGTGTGGTGGCCTCCCGCGATGGCGATGACCTTGTCGCTGCCGGGGATCGGGCGGGGGACGGTGAGGGTCAGCGGGTAGTCCAGATGCTGCTTCGCGTAGTTGTTCGCCCCGGTGCCGTCGGGCAAGACGCTCCACAGCGGATGGATGAACATCAGGCTCCGCTCCTGGTATTCCCAGTGCGAGTAGACGATCGACCCGTCATTGAGCACCCGCGGGTACCAGTCGCCGTCCTTGGTGACCGTCAGGCGGCGGATGTCGCTGCCGTCATCGCGCATGGTGAACAGGTTCGTCGTCGGCTCGTCCTTGTCGCACTCATTGCATTCGATCTCCAGCGCGCAGCGCTCGGACTCGAAGGCGATGTCGCCGCTGGGGAGGTAGCACGGGTTCAGGTCGCTCCATTGCCCCCGCGTAAGCTGCCTGAGGTCGGAGCCGTCGGCCTTCATCTCGTACAGGTGCAACAGATCGACCGTGCGGTGGATGTCGAAGGTGGCCTGTCGGCTGAGCCACCCATCGGGCGGCGTCGCCGAGGCCGACCGCGCGTAGGCGAACAGGATGCGACCGGCGTTCCAGTCGAGATCGTACCCGTGCACGTTGCCCAGGCCGAGGCGGCCCTTGAGAAGCTCCGTCACTTGCGGGTTCGCGCCCGACTTGTCCAGCGTCAGGATGCACACGCCGCCGCCGGGCCTCGATCCCCAGGCGTGGTGGTTCACGTTGATGTCACAGTAGCTTTGCTGGGTGAAGCGTTTCACGAACACGATGCGGTCGAAGTCAAGCAGCGGGTTGCGGAAGGCCAGTTCGCGCAAGACCGCGCGCTGGTCATGGCGCAGGTTCTGCCAGGCACTCGCGTCGGGGGAAGGGGTCTGGAGGGCGGCCATGCGCGTCTTCAAGGCGGCCAGCTTCGGTCGGTAGCTGTCGAGGACACTTGCCGACGCTCCGGCACGGGCGAAGTCGCGGATGAGATAGTCGGCGCGGCTGAAGTCGTCATCCATGATGCGGGCCAGCCGACGCATGATGTACGGGGCCGCCGCCTTATTGTGCTCCCACAGCGACCAGCGCACGCCACAGCGCACGTCCTCGGTCTGCCACTCGGCCGCGATCATCTCATCAAGGGTCTTGGCTACCGGCACGCCGCCCGTCAGCGAACCGTCGGGCTGGCCTTCCTCGCGCCAGCCGTCGAGCGCCCCCGGCTTGGTGAAGTCGGCGATTCGTCCCGCGCCCAGCGGCACCTTGTCGCAGCCGATCCACGCCCACGCGGGCGCGTCATTGCCATCCACCGCCCGGAAGAAGATGTGGCGGCCAACGAGGTCTTTCGTATCCCACGACACTGGCACGAGTGTGTTGCCCACCGGGGGCTCGGCCCGGCGCAGGATCTCCAGGGTGTCGGCGTCCACGAGTTGGAACTCGTTGAGGCCTGCGTCACCGGTCGGCGAATCCGCGCCCATCGCCAGGAACGAGTACCTGGGCTGGTCGAGCGTGAACGCCGGAGACCGGACTGCGCCGACACCGGATTCGCCGCCCCTCAGCGAGCACAGGTACGGTGCGCAGGTCGCGCGAACCCCGTTGAAGGTGATGACCCCCCAGGTCGAGGTCGAGCTGTCCACCTCCAGCGCGTACTTGGAGGAGGCGGACTTCACCGCAAGCCACTCATCGACGCTGGCATTGGCGGGGCGCGTCTCCTCGGTCCAGCCCTCCGGCCATTTCCCCGCCGTCATTGGCCCGAGAAGGGCCCTCGCGCCAACACGCACGTTCTGCAAGCCGATCCACGAGAAGCCGTTCCCCGACATCCCATCCACCGCGCGGAAATAGACGCGCTTGCCCACGAGTTCGACCACGTCCCATTGCACCGGGGTCATGGCGTCGGTCTGCGGCGGGCCGGTCCGCCGCAGCGCCAGACCGGTGTCGGCGTCGCACAGCGCGAACCAGTCCTTCAGTCCCCGCTTCTCGGGCGGTCCGTCCCAGCCGCACATCTCGAAGGATACGGTGTCCGCATCCAGCACGAACGTCGCCGAGCGAACGGCTCCCACCGGTTGCTCGCCATTGAGCAGCGACGACAGGTAAGGCGGAGTGTGCCGCCCGGCGCCATCGCGCTCCAGCACCCCCCAGGTGGCGGCGGAAGCGGCGGACGCGGCGAGAGAGAGGATGAATGCGGCGGCGAGGGGTAGTCGGGACCGGATTGAGCCAGCCTGCATCAGGATCACCTTGTGCAATCGCATCCGTTCTGAGTTCATGCGTATGGACACAGCAAGCTCCCCCCTTTGGCAGCTCCCACCTCTCGCCATGTGGCCGCGCCATTCATGGCGCGAGTCGCGCGGTGAACCGCGCGACCACACAGCCATGCGAGGGATGGTGTCGCCTCAGCAGATGGTATCGCCGTTGCCGTTACTCCCGACTCCTGTCTTCTGGCTCCTGACTCCTGCCGTCTACCTCTTCGGCTGTGTCGTCAGCGCGGCCACGGACTGCACCGACGACGCCGGGATGATCTCCTTCGACAGGTTCGGACCGCTCCAGCTCAGGGCAAGGGACGCGTCCAGGTCCGCCTGGCAGTAGTCCAGTTGCAGGTTGTGCAGCCCCCGCGCGAGGTGTATCGGCTGGCTCGGGTGGCTGGCAGCGGCCTGCTGCAGCCACGAGTCGACAACGACTGCCCCGTCGATGAGGAGCCTCCCGCCATCGTCAAGCTGGTCCAGATAGAGGGTGTAATCGCCGGTCTCGGGCACATAGAGCCGCCCTATGAAGCGGGCGCTCCAGTATGTCTGCCTCATGGCGGGGTCGGGCGTCTGCCTCCCCCAGTTATACTCGATGCGCTTCACGTCCTTCGTCAGCACGGGATTGGTGAATGTCGCCCACTTGATCGGCGTGTTCAGGTTCGCGGCACTGAACGCTCCCTGGTCCTGATCCTGGTAGAATTGAGCGCGCACCCCGACAAGCCCTCTAGTCGGCGCGGCGTTGTCGAGGTCGGTTTGCGGGTTCGCGGTCAGGCCGCCGGGCGAAGGCGGGCGGGACACGACGGGCATATTCGGCACCTCGCCGAGCACCCACCAGTCCGCGATCCAGTATTTCGACCCGGCGGGGTTTGCGCCGAAACCGCAGGCCTTGTACGGGTCGTCCGTCAGGTTCGCGAAGAACAACTCCTCGACCGGGATCGCTCCCGTGCCCGGCAGGACGCCGCGCAGGGCGGCTCCGAGGTCGTAGCGGGCGTGGCGCCATTGGCCGTCGGCGACGAATCCGGGCAGTGCGCCGAGCGCCTTCGCCGGGGCCGGGGGCTTGGGGTCTCCGCTGAGGATCAACGCATAAGCAACGCCGTTGCATCGGGCATACAGGTTCACCGCGGCCTTTGCGGGCACGCGGTAATCGAAACAGATGACCCCGCCTTTGGCGGCATCGAACGGCGCGCCGGGGGCGGACACCACGAACTGGCCGCCGCCGGCCATGTCCACCGCGCAGATGCTGGGCAGCTTCCTATTGGCCGCTTCCTGCCGGACGACCACGGTCTTGTCGCCAGGGTCCGTATGCCAGCCCTTCTCCTGCGCCTCGGCAACGCCGGTATCATCGGGCGGTGGCGGCGCGCACTGCAGGTAGTCCATCGCGCGGGCGGACTCGGCCTGGTAATAGATCCTCGCGCGTGCGACCATCAGGCCGTTATCGGCGGTCCAAAGCGCCACGCGCCCGCCGGGCAGGGGATCGGGGTCGTTGTACTCGATATACGCCTGGTCGTCCACGCTCAGGCGCACGAGCGAGCCGATCTTCTCCAGGCGGATGTCCCACCACTTGTGATGGGGATTCTCGGGGCTGCCATACGGCGGAAAGTGCCACTTATCCGAGGTAGCCACCAACTTGCCGCAGCGGTACAGGGCGGACTTCGTGTTCTTCCAGCCGCCTACGATGGCCGCGTATCCGCTCGCCGGGTCGACGCCATCCCCGCAGATCGTGACATTCATGTCGCGGTAACGCTGTGGGTAGGGCTCGGAGGCGTCGGCATCCATCTTCACCCCGCCGAAGTAACTGACGCATACGTCCCCGACGAATTCGCGCTTGTGCCAGATCGTCGGGATCCGGCGTCCGTGCCCGCCGAACCACGACCAGCCGGGGCTGCACGACCAGCGATTCGTGACCGCCCACGTGCCTGACTGCGCGATCCAGTCCGCGGGCGCTCGGGCGAAGGTGTAATCGAGCACGTTCTCGCCCTCGACCTTGCCCGCCTCCCAGTCCACGCGCGCCTCCGGGACGCGGAAGCATACGTGCGTGCCCGACAGCAACTGCCCATCCTTCAGCCGCGTCAGCGCCTTGCCTTCGACTTCGGCGAGGACTTCGCCTTGCAAGCGGGCGAGATGGATCGTCGCCGTCTTCGCTGCCGGGACGGGCACCGTGAATGGCCCCGCCCAGGGCTGCCCGAGGCGCTGCAACTCGACGCTCATGTCCGTGCCCCCCGCCGGGCACTCGACGGCGAGCGTGTAGCCGCTGTCGGGCTTGCCGGCCTCCGCCCCGACGGACAGCGTGGTCTTCAGGGTGGCGGAACCGAGGCCGGTTAGCTTCTCGGTCGCCTCGCAGGAGCCGTAGTACAGCCCGCGGTTCCAATACAGATCGGCGTTCGGCGCCGGCGCAGGAAGCCACTCCGCGCGCTGGGTCGCCCAGTTCGCCATCGAGGCTTCTTTCGAGAACTGGTTGGTCACCTGGTTGCTGAGTAGAGCCTCGTGCGCGGTCTCGCCGGACTTCACTTCGACATTATCGAAGAAGGTCTCGGTGGCGCTTTGTGTATACAGACCCACGGGGCCCTGGCCGAAGAGGCGGCATCTGGCATCGAGGGCCGGGAAGTCGTCGATAGTGGCCTGGACTCGGTCTCCGTCGATTCGCACGGCAAGCCGGTACCACTGGTTAGGCGCAAAGCCCCCGGGGCGTTCGGCCAGCACCGTCTCCTTCCCGCCGACCACGGCCACCAACTGTCGAGCGGCCGTCGTCCAGCGGAAGACGAGGTAGTTGTCCTTATCCTTGCAGTAGAAGGCCAGCCCGGCCATCGCGCCGACGGCAGGCTTGACGGAAGCCGAGAAGGCGTAGTCGTCCCAGAACCAGTAGCCGGTTGTGGCGACTGCCGGAGTGGGGGAGACCGCGGCATAGGAGAAGGGGTTTGCGCCCAGGCGAGGGTCGCCCACCACCACCGTGCGCCAGTTGCCGTTGAGAGGCTCCCACGCGCCGCGCTCGCTGCTTTGGCGCATGAAGTCATCGGCGAGGTAGATCGGCGCGATGAGCTGCAGGCGGGCATCGGCGAACCTGTCCGCGGACTTCGTCGGTCCGTAGCCGAGCTTGCCGCCCTTCAGGTCGCCGTCCGTGACCGCTCCGAGCATCCACTGCCCGCAGATCACGGTCATCGTCTCTCCGCGGCGCTTGATACAACATTCCAGGTCGCCGGCGTTCGGCGGCAGCGACCAGACCGCCAGTTTCTTCGCCTTCCCGCCGCGCACTCGGTAGACGCCCACGGCATTCGAGCCGAACTGAACGGTGTAGTGGTCCTTTGGCCCCTGGTAGTTCACCAGCGCCTTGGGGACGAGCTTGTCGCTTTCGCTGGGAGCGCCCAGCGCGGCCTTCAGGTTGAACGAATAGTCGAAGTCGGCGGGGAGTTCATCCGGAAGCAGAGTGTATTCTCCCGCGATCTGCGGCCCGCCGGCGGGAGTAACGGTAGGCGGAGCCGGGGGGGTCGGCGGGGCCGGCTGAGCCCCGGCGATCATCGCAGGCAGGATAGCGACAGACAGCACGCACAGGGCGGTGAGATGTCGGCAAGGGGCAGACATGCCGTCCCTCCTGATGAGCGGGTGAGCGGATCGAAGCAGGCACAGCTTCGTGGCTCCGGGTGTTCCTGCTCCCGGGTCGCGAAGACATTGCGGGGTCTTGTATTAGACAACCACCGCCGACGATAGTTGTCGCCGGGAAATGCCCGTGCTATGCGGAAAACGGCTGCTCATCTAGGGCGGGGTGTCGGACTCTCCGCGATCCCGCGCCGTTTGGGATCGCGGAGAGGGCCGACGGGGACCCCGCCGCGCCGGGCGACTCTCGCGGGGGCTGGGCACGCGACAGCGACGAGCGGCCGTGCTGCTCACGCTGTTGTGGGGTCCCCGTCTGCAGCCGCCCTGCGGGCGGCTCAGACACCCCACAACTGGGTGAATGGCATTAGGCCTAACCACGAAATCACGATGAACGGTCCCTGCCTTTGCCGTTTCGTGCTTTCGAGTCTTCGTGGTAAGAATCGCCGTTTCCGGCCCTCCGTCTACCGCCCCTCCACCTTCCACACCGCGATCGCATCCACGGCCATCGACGCCGCGCCCGACCATATCACGCGCGTCTCGAAGGCCCCGCCAGGGTGCGTGAAGGCCACCGGCACCCAGCGCCACTCGCCCTGCGGCAGGTCCTCGGCCTGCACGTCGCGGGCCCCCGTCTGCTGCACGCCGCCTCCCACGCAGGTGTCGACGGTCGCCAGAAGCCCGGCGCCCTCATCGGTGCGCTTGACCCGGAACAGCGCGAGATAGTTGCCTGCCTCAAGCGGCGAGTAAGGGCCGAACACGATGTAGCCTTTCTCGGTCTCGCCTTTCTTGGCCATCCAGACGTTCCCGCCGCTGGCCTGCGGGTCCGCCACCTGAACTCCCGACCGGTGCGCCAGGCTCTCGGCCTCCAGGTACACGCTCGGCACGAGGTTCGCGCCCTGCGGGAGCGTCCCGAGCACTTCCGCCAGCGGGATACGATGCACCGCGATCTCCCTGCGCCGCGTACCGAAGCCGCCGGTCAGTTCGAGGACGATCTTGTCCGCCGTCGGCTGCCCCTTCACGATGAACGCGGCCTCCTGCCCCGGCTCGATCGTCGCTTGGCTGGGAGTGATCGTCGCGCCCTCGAGGCCCTCGACCACCTTCGCGTCCACCAGTTGCTTCTGGGGCGACACGTTGCGCGCCGAGCCGCTCAGGACCATCGGCTGGCCCTCGATCCCGGCGGCTGAGGACGCCATCCGCACCACGACCTGCTGCTTCGCCATATCCTCCCGCCAAAGCTGGGCGAGGTAGTCCGGCCTCACGGCCACATACTGCGGGCCGAGTTCCTTGAGCACATCCTGCAGCAAGGGCAGGTCGCTGAACCAGTTGAGGATGAAGAAATGCACGAACGCAGGCCGCTGGGGCGGGGCCATCCGGCGGACATCCGCAGCGAGGCTGGCAACGCGCTGCTCGTGCGTCGCGTTCTCGACCCAGCCCGTCACCGCCCGGAACACCGGCACGTTGCGCGCCGTCGGGTAGGTCACGTCGTCGGGCTGGCTCACAGCCCTCCCATAGTCGGGGAATAGCGCGTGG
>Ga0181520_10005300_pt1 | contig 20672 bp, 13 predicted proteins | sample PEATcosm2014_Bin_29_FD_132451 | JGI IMG/M metagenome (GOLD analysis project Ga0181520, IMG submission 132451) | Peatland microbial communities from MTU Mesocosm Facility, Houghton, MI, USA - PEATcosm2014_Bin02_30_metaG | ecosystem: Environmental > Terrestrial > Soil > Wetlands > Peat | place... | reverse complement strand
CGGACCGGCTGGAGCGGGACATGCAGACCGCAGCAAACCACGGCATTCGTGTCATCGCCAACACGATCACCAATGTGGGCTTGGAACGCCGATTCTAAACTGTCAGGTCTTGCCCTTTCTGTATCGGTACTTTGGCCGCTCTCTCCGGCCTTCTTCACGCGGAAAAGAGGCGCCAATTCAGGGCGCAAATCGGCTTATGAAAGCGGAGGCCGACTCAGGTTGTCGCGCTGTTGCACCTCAGGGTCAACTACTATTTGGCCGACTTCGGCCGGAACGACACCTACCCCACGGAGATGTACTCTTCGGTAGGGTTCCGTGTGGCAGAAGAAGTTCCTGAGCCCGGCAGCATCGCCATGTTGGTGGGCGTGTCTTCAGCCTGCTCGCCTGCGCTTGGCGACGGCGACGGACGGCATAGCGAAGGATTTCATTCCATTTGCCTGAAAAAGACTATAGGCACAGGCTTCATGCAGGCCCAGAAAACGAGTAGACTTTTAGACTGGGCTCCGGACAGAGACCGGCGAATTGCACGTGGGCTCGTGGCCGGGCAATGAGCGTACCGCTCCGGCCGGTTGGTGTATCGCCTTCCATCTGCGTCTCTCCGCCGTCCATGTTGGTCGTTGTTCTGAATGAGGAGAATTCCCTGTTCTCCGGTCGCCCAGCAACCCTTCCCCTCCTGGTCTGGGTGCCGCCCGAACCATATAGTAAGGGCATGAGTGACGACCGCAAAAAGCATTGGGACCGCTACACCGTGAGCGGCAACGTCGAGGCCGAATACGTCGATGCCGAGCAAACGGTGCTCGTTAACAAGAAAGGCATTACGGACCTCGGTGCGCTACAGTTCGCCGAGGAAGAGGCTTTCGCTGCGGCGTACGAAACCCTACTCGGCGAGGTTCGCACTGATACACCGATGACGTGCGACCTGCTACGTCATGTCCACGAACGGGTTTTCGGCGACCTTTACGAGTGGGCAGGCCGATGGCGGACCGTGTGGCTCAGCAAGCCCGGGATCACTTGGCCAGCGCCAGACTACTTGGATCAGAATATGCAGGGGTTCGAGCGGATGGTGCTGGCCAGATATCCCGCCCACACCCTGCAAGACGATGCGGCATTCTGCGCTGCTGTCGGAGAGATTCAGGGGGAATTCCTGGTCATTCATCCTTTCCGCGAGGGCAATGCGCGAGCGATCAAGCTGATGACCAACCTCCTTGCCGTTCAAACTGGGCGCCCGCTCCTGGCGTACGAACCGACGGAAGAGGGCCGACAGCGGTATATTGCGGCGGCCGACGCCGCCTTTCGGAAAGACTACGATCCGATGATCACCGTCATTCGGATCGCCCTGGAGACGGCTCGGAAAGGTGCATGAGATGTTCGCGGATACGCCGGCGGGTATCCTCACTGAATGGGGGGAGGCCCTCAATGACGCTATCCGTTTCCGCGACGGTGAGAATCCGATCGATCCGCACCTGGTTGTCACGCAAGTGTGGTGAAGCCTCTTTCAGCGTCGGTCCTTTGCCAAAGTCTCTCATACCTTTATTATACCATACCAGGGTACTGATCGTGAGAGGACGCCACGCGGGACGGCCGAGGACACCAGAAACAGTCTGACCGGTTTGCACCTTTCGTTGCACCTTTCCCCTGCGTTTTGTACCATTTGGTGCGTTTTGTGCGATTCGTAAGAGGTGAACTGGCAAGGGTTTGCAGTAAGACAGGTAGCCCTCACACGGTGGAAGTCGCTGGTTCGAGTCCAGTGCCGCCCACTAGACCGTGTGCGTGCAGTTGCACGCCATCGCAAACCCCGGAAAAACCGGGGTTTTCTTGTTTCTGCTGCGAGGGCTTACGACCCGATTCTTGCGCTTGCTGTGCCGGATTCTGTGCCGCGCCCTTTGGTCCCTCCACGGCTGCCCGGAAATGCTCGTCGGTCACCTGTAAATAATGCTTCGCCGCCACGGCCTGGCTGTTGCCGATCCACTGGCAAACCACGTGAATGGGGTACGTTTCCGCGAGCTCCGTTTCCCGGGTGGAGCGAAGATTCTGCCACAGCTTGGGCCACGGCTTGAGCCCCGCCCGCCGGATGATCTTCTGTAGCTGGGTCCGCAGGTTCGTGTTGCTGTCGCGATATCGGGTGATTACGTATTCCGTCCCCGGCTCGGCCTCCTCGAAAGCCTCTTCCAGGTAGGGCCGCAATTCAGCAAACAGCGGTATCTGACGGCAATCGCCCCCCGGGTGGTGCTCCGTCTTCGGCGAATGCACCGTAACCCGTTCGCCTTCCCAGTCAACGTCACCCCACCGCAGCCCAAGATGTTCGGACGGGCACCGCAGCCCGCCAAACCGACTCAGAGCAAACAACAACCGCCACTGAGCGTCAGGGCACGTCTCCAAGACCTTCTGGGCTTCCTCTCGGCTGATGTAGTAATACCGCTTCTCGTTGCGCCGGACGGCCGCTACAAGCTCCAGGAAGGGATTTTCGGCGATGAGCCGATGGCGGACCGCCGCCTTGAAGAACTGCTTGGCAATGCCACACCGCCGGCGAATCGTGTTGTCGGCTAACTTCTCATGCGATCCCAGCCACAACCGCCATTGGTCAGCATCCCCTTGGCTGATCTCGTGCAACGACTTCTCTGCCCCAAAATACTCGATCAGGCACCGCCGAGTATGACCATAAACCGTCGCCGTCGATTGCTTCACGTCGGCACGGCCCTTGACGTAGCTGCCCAGAAACGGGCCGAGGGTGGCAGCCTTCGCTCCAGCCTTCGGGATCAACCCCACACGAGCCAGCCTGTCGGCGAGCTGGGGCCCAAGATCGGTAACCCATGCCGACAGATCGGCATCCATCGGCCGCTTGAAGGCCAGCGTCTCAAGCAGTTGTTCGACACGGTGCTTGATGCTCTCGGCTGTGCGCTGAGAAACTTTGCCGAGCCGAACAGTCTTGCGTTTCCCGTCAGAAGCAACAAACAGAACCCGCCGCCGACCTCCTACATCACACCCGATAGTGGCCATCGCGATTTCCTTTGCAACTGCGGGGCTGCCGAAACGAAGCAAACCCCAAGATACTCCGTAACGATTCCTCCGCACAAGCACCCGCCCAACTAGGATTGTCACCCCGACCGGTGTTCCCGCTGCCGCAACCACTCCTGCAGCGCATCGACAGGATACAACACAACATTTCCGACCCGGACGTGAGGAATCCCGAACCTCTTCGTCCATGTCCAGAGCGTCCGCGCCGAAACCCCCAACGCCTTTGCCGCTTCCCGCGGCCGGAGCGATAACCTTAGCCGGAACGCAATCGCCGGATGCCCTGCCGGCGATCGGCAGCCGGGCCTTGCATCGAAACGGATACGCGAAAATTCATTCGCGGCGTTTTCGAGGAGGGCGAACCGGCCGACGATGCGGTTGAACACTCTCATCGCCCCCTTCTTGAGAGGGAAAACAAAATCCTTGACAATAAGGTAGCTCTGGGGTAGATTCAACCCCGTCGTTCAAGGATTTGTCAAAAAGATACAACCGTCTTGCATCCATGAGGCAGCGACGTGCGATATGCCGCGGGTTGGCTTTTCCTTCTATCTGCCGTTGCGCTGCCGGTCTGCGCTTCGGCGGCCGATCCGAATGACTTTCTCGCCGGGGACTATATCGAGCCCGGCACCGGCGAGCAGCTTCCCTATCGCCTCTTCGAGCCGATCGGATACGATGCCACCCAAAGCTATCCGCTGGTGATCTTTCTTCACGGCTCGGGCGAGAGCGGCACCAACAACACGAGCCAGGTCGGCAGCAATATCGACAATTTGTACGAACACGTAAAGACGCCGCAGTACAGCAGCTTTCTGCTGGCCCCGCAAACCAACTCCGGTTGGGCCTCGTACGACGCGAGTCCCTCGGATGCCGAGCGAATGGTCGTCAGCGTCATCGATCAGCTCGAGACCCAGTACCATATCGATTCGACCCGGCTTTACCTCACCGGTCTATCGATGGGAGGATACGGCACGTGGGACATGACCTGGCATTACCCGGGGATGTTCGCGGCCGCCGTTCCCATTTCCGGGGGCTGCGACACCAGCGAGGCGCCGCTGCTGGTCAACCAGCCCATCTGGTGCTTTCACGATGCCGACGATGGCACGGTGCCGGTTCAATCGGACCGCGACATGATTGCCGCCCTCCAGGCCCTCGGCGGCAATCCCCACTACACCGAGTATCCGAACGGCGGCCACAACGCCTGGAGCCGGGCGTACAGTGAACCGGAGTTATACGACTGGATGTTCAGCCAGCACACGGTGCCCGAGCCGGCGAGTTTGGGGTTGGCAATCAGCGGCATTTTGGCGATCGGCTGCTATCTGGCGTGGGGCCGCCGCAAGCAAAGGCAGGCGGCCGGGCGCTGACCGGCCCACACACCGTTCTTTCCGATTCTGTCGGGCAGAACCTAAAGGACGACCATCATGACTCGGCCGAGCAAGGCTGTGGATGCACTGGGAATGTTTCGCCGCCGTCCGGCAAAACGGCGCGGGAACATCTCGATGCGCAGGCCAAACGTCCTTCCGTCAAAAAGTTGGCGCGGCTTCGAACAACTCGAGGACCGTTGCCTGCTCAGCGTCATCGGCCTGGGCTTGAAAGCGACGCCGCTCGACCTAGCGAGTCACTGCGCGGTCTTCCCTGTGGCGAAGGCGGTCACGACGCCCGTCGCGTCGCAGAGTTTGACCACGTCGGTTGCAGCGCAGGACATGAGCAGCGCCCTGTCGACTGCCAGCTTTCCCACGCCGCTCAGCCCGGAGAGTCCTTCGGGCAGCCTGATCTACGACGGTTCGGCAAATGCGGCGATCAACACGGCCGGCGACAGCAACAGTTTTACCATCGCGCTGGATGCCGGCCAGACGATGACGCTCGTGGTGCAGCCGGCCGCCACGCTCCAGCCGACGGTTTCGTTGCAGGATCCGGCCGGCACGGTGCTCGGTAACGCGGCGGCCGCGGCGGCTGGCCAGGACGCGGTCCTGACTGCGTCCGTCACCACCGGGGGATCTACACGTTCACCGTCAGCTCCTTGGCGAGCACGGTCGGGGCCTACACGATCGAGGCCACGCTCAACGCCGACCTGGAGGCCGAGAGCTATGGCGGCGCCGCGAACAACACGCGGGCGACCGCGCAAAATATCGACAACAGCTTCATCAACCTGGGCTCGGGCGTCTCGCGCGGAGCCGTGCAGGGCGTCTCCGACCCGGTGCCCGGCGCCGTCGAGATCGAGCCCAACGATTCGACCGGCCAGGCCACTTCGGCCGCGGCCACCTTCACCCCGTATGCGGGAAACCTGTATCATCTCGGGATCACGGGCACGATCTCCTCGAGCGGCGACACCGACTGGTACCAGCTTGGCGCGCTGGACGCGGGCGACGTGCTCACCGTCTCCGAGTCGGGCAGCCCCAGCTCCCGGGGTACGCTCGGCGACAGCTACGTGAGCCTTTATCGCCTGGACGGAACCACGCCCACGTTAGTCGCCGCGGATGACGACAGCGGCCCGGGCACGGATTCGTTGATCTACCAATACCCCGTGAGCACTGCGGGAATCTACTACGCCGTCGCCGGCGCTTACAGCACGAACACCGGCACCTATGCCCTCAACTTGTGGCTGGAAAATGCGGGCCGGGCGCCGGCCACCGGCGGCACGCTGACCACCGAAACCGAATCCAACAATACCTACGCCACGGCCAACGACGCCTCCACTTCCTGGCGGCCCGTGCAATATGTTGCCCAATCCAGCGGAACCATCGCTACCGCCGCGGACCTGGATTATTATGCCTACCAGTTTACGGCCGGCGACCTGGTGACCGTCAACACAACCGCGCCCCGCACGAATAACGTGCTCACTGCCACGGCCACAAAGTCGGATGCCGACGGCGATTCCGTGAGCCTGACCTTCGTCTGGAAAGTCAACGGGGTGATCCAGCAGACCCACGTCGCCGCCAGCGGCCTTACCGATACCTTCAATCTCAGCCAATTCGGCGGCGGCAATCCGGGGGACGTGGTCACCGTCGAGGTCACGCCCAACGACGGCCTCACGGCTGGCGCCACCGTTACCGGTACGGCGACGGTGGTGGGCAGCACCCGCACCTGGACGGGCGGCGGAGCGAACGACGACTGGTCGACCGCGGCCAACTGGGCGGGCAATGTCGTTCCCGTGACCGGCGACCAGCTCGTGTTCGCCGGCGCCACGCAAACGGCCTCGTTCAATGACTTCGCGGACGGCACCAGCTTCCAGAGCATTACCTTCGACAACGGCGATTTCACCGTTTCCGGCCACGCGGTGGTCTTGAATCCCCAAGGCGGCGTTGCCATCGATAGTCTTTTGGGCCACAACACGATTGCCCTTCCGCTTACGCTGGCCCCTGCGGCAACCGGCACGACCATCGTGCAAGCGGGCATCCTGCAACTCGAGGATAGCGCCCAGGACCCGGTTCTCAACAGCAATGGGGGAGCGGATCTCCGCAACGGCACGTTACTCTTGGATTACAACGGCGGCATCGATCCGGCGCCCGAAGTTCAGTCGCTGCTGACCACGAGTTACCACAATTACACCACGTATCCTTTCGACTCCGGTCAGCTCAGGGACTCCACCGCGACGGTCTCGATCGGCCTGGGTTGGGCGGATTCACCCACGATCAACGGCCACGCGTATACGAACCAGGTAGTGATCATGCCTGCGCTGTACGCCGATGCCAACCTGGACGGCGTTGTGAACTTTTCCGACTTGAACAAGGTGCTGACGAACTACAACAATACCGGCATGAGTTGGAGCCAAGGCGACTTCAACTACGACGGCGTGGTGAGCCTCAACGATCTGAACAAGGTCTTGACGAACTATGGCGAGAATGGGCCAGTCACCCTGACTCTTGCGGCCTTGGCAAGCGTAGATACTCCAGCGATACCCGCACCGATCGGCGCCGATTCCGCTGCCATTGCCGAGCCGGCAGTTTCCGCCCAGCCCGTTGCCGTCGTGGGCAGTGCCAGCGAGACGGTGCCGAGCCAGACCGACCTGGTCGCCAACGTCGCTACGGCGGATCAGGGATCGAGTTTTGTCGTGCGGCCGCCTGCCTCGGCTGTCTATGGGGTATGGCCAAATGGTTTCCGCATTGCTGCCGACAGGTCAACGAACCGCGGGACGGATGTTGCCGAAAATGCCAGTCTGCCGATCGAGGTGGCGGCGGCCGTGAACATGTCATCGTCCTCCGTGCCAGGAGAGAACTCGACGGGCGGAGAGCCGACGAACCCGGAGCCGATGAAGACCGTTTTTGCGGATCAGGCCAGAGCCCACGATGCCGTGCTGGCCGGCGAGGTTGCGGCGCCAGCCAACGAAGTGTCCTGTCTCTCGGACGTGGCCCATACCCGTGGCAGGCGCAATTCGGCCGGCGATCTGGAATCCTTGACGGACGCCGTCGACGACGCATTGGCTGCGCACGACTACGGTGTGTGAATGCGGCCGGTCCTCGGCCCGGGCCCGGCCAATTCTAAAATTGTGCAGCGGGGCAGCTTGCCGCCCGCGTTTGCAGTCTAAGGGGCTCTAACAAGACGTACTCCTCACGCTCCGCGTGAGGCCCATTCGAGCACAACGTTCCTCTCGCGGAGCGAGAGGAGTACATAACACACAACTTTACGAATTGGCCGGCGGCTGGTCCTTTTTGCCCGGATTGACTTCCACGCCCAGCTTCTCCGCCGTCAGGATACTCAGCAGGGCGCCCAGCATGCTGGGGCTTTGGCCGTTGCTTTCGCCGCCGAAGTTGATCAACTGCGACGGCACCAGCGGTTGCTGGCTTTGCCGCAGATGATCGGCAACGATGGCGATGGCGTATAGTTTCGGATCGCGGTAGGAGTCGATCTTGAGTTGCAGGACGGCCGCCTCGGCATTGCCGACGGCGAGCACGCGCTTGCCTTCGCCTTCGCCGATCAGGGCGGCCTTCTTGCCTTCGCCCTCGCCGACGAGCGCGGCCTGCTTGGCCTGCGCCTCGGCCACCACCAGCAGGCGGCCCGCCTCGCCTTCGCCCTGCAAGCGGGCTTGCTTGGCCGCGGCCTCGGCCTGCACCACTGTGGTTTCGGCCTGTTTGCGGGCCTTGGCCAGCTCGGCATCGCCCGTGTTCTCCGAAATCTTGATTTGCACCTGCGATTTCGTCAGCTCGGCCTGCAACTGGGCCTGGGCGGTGGCCTCGTTGAGGGCCTTTTCCCGCACCGCGGCTTCCTGCCGCTTCTGGAACGTCTCGACTTGCTCGATGGCGAATTGCCGCTGCCGCAACTGTTCCAGCAAGGTCTCGATCTTGCTGTCGCCCTCCCTGCTCTCGGGCCGGCCGATCAGCACGTCGACGCACTCGATGTCGAATTGCAGGAATTTCTTCCGCAGTTCATCCCGCGACTGCTGTTGGATCTCGTCGCGATCGTGGATCAATTGCAGCATGCTCTTCTTGTGCGCCACGTCGCGGAAATAGGCCGAGAGCAAGGGATCGAGGGTCTGCGTGATCAACTGCTTCACGTCGCCGAAGCGTTGGATCACCGAGGGCGCCTTCTCGTAGTCGATATGGACGACCACGCTCAAGGGCAGCATCGGCTCATAGGCGTCGCAGGTGATCAGCTCGATCGATTTCAGGGTCTCGTCGTAGTGGTGTTGTTCCGTCCGCCCCGTAATCCAGTGCAAGACGAAATTGGTGGTGGGCACGAGCACGATTTGTCCCGACGCCGTGTTGAAGGCGTACTTGCCGGGGCCCAGGGCCGTGTCCCAAACGCCTTTCTCGCCTTCGTGCACGCGCTCGCCGTGGCGGAATGCCTTGCCCGACGTGTCGTCCCCCTTCTTGCCGTAAAAGCTGACGACCACGCCCACCTGGCCGATGGGAACGACCTGCTTGGGAATCAATTCCACCGTGCAGAACCAGCGGTTGAGGAAATAGGTGCCGTCGATCAAGGGCGTATATTGGACGCCGCGGCGGCCGCCGGCGGCCAGGAAGGCTTCGATGTCCTGGTAGTTGTTGTGGAAGTTCGGCTGATCCTTGTCGGTGCCCACGGCGGGCGCAATCAGTTCGCCGGGGGGCAGCGTCGGACCTTCGTGTACGGTCACGATGCCGATTTGATCGGCATGGCCGCTGATGATCAGCGGGCTGAATCCCTGCAACGCCTTGAGTTGATTCTGCCACTCTTCCAGGCTCTTCCCCCATTCCAACGTGAATACGCGGTCCTCGGCAATCACGTTGAACAGGGCGATGTTGATGGCGTACACGCCTTCGCGGAGGATGCCCCGCTGACGCCCCTTCTGCCCGTGGTTGGCCAGAAACTTTCGCGAGTCCTGGAAGTTGTTGCAGTCGATCACCCTGGCCAAGGTCTGAGAGGGCATGAGTTGATCGCCGCCGCGCGAAAAGACGTAGCCGATCTTTCCCTGTTTGATGGTGACCAGGGGAAACTTGTGGATCTTATACTGCCACCGCCACAGCCCGAAGTGCACGCCGCCGCGGAGAATGTCGGCCTGGTAGCCCGCCTCGCCCTCGAGCGCGATGACCGCGCCTTCGGTCAGCGAGCCGCCTTCCGACCACAATTTTTTCACGATGCCGACGCGGTCGTTGGGAATGTACCTGACCGTAAGCCACGAGGCGAACGCGAGGAGAAGCAAAACGACTCCCGTAACGATTAATGCCGTACCCATAGGAGGTCCCTTTTCAGTTTGGGCATGCCGGGGCTGCCAGGATAGTATAGCATGTTACGCAGAAAAGGGGGCAAGCAGTGAATATGCTTGCCTTTGCTGATCCTGCTCCCGCGCTGCAATTCTGCCGGTGAAAGGCGGGCAACAGTAGCGAGGTTGGCCCCAACCTGCCGTCAGGCCATTGTGTCCAAGGCCGAAATCCGGCGGAGATTCACGAGAAATGCTGGAAATGCAGTGAATGGGCAAGGCCGATGGTCGGTTTACAACCTGCTTGACGTGCCATTGTATTGTCGGTAGAAGTGATGGAGCATGCGACCGCGTGCCGAGCATCAGTTTGTCAGTATCCGCTCGGGGAAGGCCTGCCCACAACGTTGTCTTGTGCCCCGCAGTTACCGTGAAACAGTTCCCGGTGAGCAAGAACGGAAGAAGCTCATGGCCCGAAGAAACAAGGCAACGTTCATTGGCGACCTTTTCGATCTGCTGTTGGCGGTGCCCTGGTGGGGCGGCCCATTGTTGGCGGGTCTTACGTATCTGTTCCTCCGCTATCTTGTGCTAGCCGTTCTCGGCCTAGTACGCGCCGCCGATTCCCAATCGGCAATGATTGCCCCTTTGTTTCAGTTGTTCACATAATTGTCGATTGGCTTTGCGCCGATGGCTTCGTTCTTTGTTTTGATTCTCGCGGTCTGTGCGGGAGTGAAGAAGTTCGTAGACCGAAAGCGGCTTGACGTACAAACGGGGTCGGAGTCCATCCGGCGGCTTCCTTGGCGGGAGTTCGAACTGTTGATCTGCGAATTCTATCGCCGCCAAGGCTATCTCGTGGACCATACGGGACGCGACGGCCCCGATGGCGGCGTCGACCTGGTGCTCCGGCGGAATGGGGAAAAGACGCTCGTGCAGTGCAAACAATGGCGGGTAGAGAGCGTGGGCGTGAAGTTGGTTCGCGAACTGCTCGGAGTCGTCACCAGTGAACACGCCCGGCATGGGATTTTTGTAACCTCGGGTGACTACACGGAAGCGGCGAAAGATTTTGCCCGTAGTAACCCGCTGACGCTTGTGGCTGGGGGGAAACTCGCTGAGATGATCCGCTCTGTGCAATCGCAAGCGGAGCTCCAGGTCTCGGAGCGTTCGCCGCCGGTGTCATCCGAGGCAGATGCGGCGGGCGCGACTGAGAAGTCACTATCCGCGCCGCCAAATTGCCCTTGTTGTGGCGATCCGATGGTAAAATGAACCGCCAAACGGGGCGCTAACGCCGGCTCATCGTTTTGGGGATGCCGTCGCTATCCGGGCTGCAACGGCAGACGCCCAGTGGCTGTCAAATAGCGCGAATCGACTCACCGGCCCAGTATCGTTTGCGAAGGCCAATCTCCCGCGGCGGTTGGAAACCCGCGGATACTTATGTAAGATAGAGGGTCATGCGAGCCCGGATCGGCTTCAGGCTCGTGGCAATCGGAGAACGTCAACAACCATCTTTATTGCAAACAAAGGAGCGTCCCGTGAAATCCTTGCTCAGTGCTACCCTGGTCCTAATGCTGGTGAACGGTTCCTTGACCGCCGCTGCGCCGCCGGCGGAAGAGGGCTTCGTCAGTCTCTTCGACGGAAAGACGTTGGACGGCTGGAAGATCGGCGACAACGCCGAGATCTTCCAGGTCCAGGATGGCATGATCGTGATGGAGTGCCCGGCGTCGAACCATCGGCCCGCGCACCTGTTTTATGACGGGGAGGTGAACCATCACGACTTCAAGAACTTCCACCTCAAGGTCGAAGTCATGACCTTCCCCGGGGCGAACTCGGGCATCTACTTCCACACCAAGTTTCAGGAGGCCGGCTGGCCCGATTTCGGACTCGAATGCCAGGTCGACAACAGTCACGCCGACTGGCGGCGGACGGGCAGCTTGTACGGCGTGCGGAACATCTCCTGGGGCCCGGAAGCGCCCGCCGCCGACAACAAGGAAATCGTCACCATCTTCAAGAAGCCGCCCGTCAGGGACAACGTTTGGTATACCCAAGAGGTCATTTGCCAGGACGGCCTGATCACGGTCAAGCTGGCCGGCAAGAAGATGTTCACCTATCAGATGCCCGACGCGGACGTCGAGCACAAGATGCCGACCAACCGGATGTGGCTGCCGCGGGGCACCTTCGCCCTTCAGGGGCACCCGCCCATGCCGGGCCACATCAGCAAGGCGTGCTTCAAGAACATCCGCGTCAAGGTTTTGCCCGACTGAGTGGACCGCTTCCCCCTTGCCGCTCGGGCGGCGGCAACAGCGTTTCGACGACGGACGCATCGCGGTATTCCGCGTCGTGGTTCTCGTAGAGCACGTCGAAGACGATTGGCGCCGCCGGCGCCGAGGTTAGCAGTTGGGCCAACGGTTGCCGGTTCGCCATTTCGGCGATCGGGCGATGGACGCTCCACGGACGGCCTTGCAGATCGGAGGCCGGCTGGCCGACCATCCACAGGCCGATGGCGCCCCGCAGTTCCGCGCTCATGCCCTGAGCCGCCGCAGCGGAGGATAGCCACTGGGCCGTGCTCGGTGCCAGCCGCAGGTTCGCCGCGCCAATCCGCTTGATGGTCTGCAGGGCCTCCGCAAGGTCCGCGGGGGCTTTGCCGGGATAAACCCGCAGATAGACGGTCACCCGCCGCTCCGCGGCCCGGCGACAAATCTCGCGAATCGTCGCGTCGATGCCGGCGGCAGTCTGGGCGGCCGTGAGATTGCTCTCCTGTTGAACGCAGCTCGACATCACCAGGTCGCGGGAGCCGAGCACGGTCATCTTGGCCAGCACATCGTCGATCGCGCTCATGCTGGCCGCATAATCGGCCGGCAGATTGTTGGTCAACCGCAGGTCCGGATAGGAATTCAGGCCCGACGTAAGATCCACCATCACCCGAAGTCCCTGGCGGCCGAGCCACGCGGCCTCCTCCCGGACTGCGTCGATGCGGCGGTCATGAAGATATCGCCAGTCCACCAATACGCCGTCAAAATGGTCGAAGAAGGTGGGCCGGGCCAAAGTTTCCTCCTTGAGCGAGCCTATCTTTCGCAGGGGAAGGATTCGTCCTCGCGGCCGCCGGGGCGGAACAAGATGCGGTATTTCTGCCACGCGTTCTCGGGCGAGCCGGACCTCGAAGATCCGCACGTCGCCGCCGGCAATCGTCTCGGGGCCGTTGGCGCCCACCAAGGTCGCGTCGATTCCCGGTGGAAGCTGGCCGAGCGCGCCGCGCTCCGAGCCGTCAATCGCTATCTCGCGCATCGACTCGATGGGATCGCAACGAGCCGCCAGCCGCAACGGCAGCGGCCGGAGCGTGTTGTTGAAGACGCCGACCGTGTAAAGGCCGGGTTTTTTTCTGCACGCGATCACGTGCAGGTCCCGACCCGCCTCGAACAGGATCTGCTTACGCAAGGCCCGGTCCAGCAGGGCGGCCGCGTGCTTCAACAGCGGGAAAGGCTTGGGGAGCGGCCGGTCGATCGCGCTGGAAACGTTCTCGCGCGTTGCCGGGGCGACGCCCACGCCAAACGGACAGGCGAGAACGGTAACCTTCCCTTTACCCCAATTGAACTCGATGGCGGCCGGCACTTGACCGCAGCGGGCCGGCACCCGACTGTCCGCCGGTCCCTCAACCGGAAGAAGCTCGAAGCCAACGTCTTCGGCAAGAGCCGCTCCTTCCACGTTGACTTGCTGTCCGGCGGCAAAGCGCGACGCAGTGCCCCCGACGCGGACGCCGGCCAGACCGCCCGACATCTTTGCCACGTTCCCCGCGGTGATGACCAGATGGCCGCCGCCTTGAACATAGGCCGCCAGCTTGTCGCGAATCTCCAGGCCGGCGGCCAGCTCGCCGGCCACGACCAAAACGGAGTAGCGCGAGAGCAGCCAGCCGGGCGCATCGCTCAGCAGGCAATCGGCCGCATCGCCGTAGGGCGTTGGCACGAGGAACCCGGACTCATCGTGGTAGTACGACGAGTTCTGGTATCCGGGATAGATCAGGTCGAGCACGCCATCGGTCAAATGGTCGCCCGGTTCGTAGGGAAGGTTGCCCCACACGCGATAGACGTCGCTCGTATATAAATGCCGCGGAAAAGTCCAGCCGGCAAAGAAATCGGTCATCACCGCGATCGGCGTGAGCATCGGCCCCGGCTGGCCGTTGGTCTCGATCCATTTTTCCGCGGCCTGCTGGATGCGGCCGATGGGCGAGAGTTTCGCGCCTTCGAAAAAGCCGCTCTCGCAGCCGATGATCGCACAGTTGCAAAGGATGCCGCTATAGAGCAGACGCTTCAGCAGGCTGAGACTTGTGCCCTGGGTCGGTCCGTAGCGATAATTGAACTGGTCGACGCCTTTTCCGCCATACGTCTTGTAGCCCCAGCGATTATAGATCGACGCGATGTTGAACGAGAGGACGCCGTATTGCTTGCCGGCGCCGCGGATGAATGCATAGTAAACCTGGCTGTTCGGCAGCCCTTGGGCCGTCTCGGCGCCGACCAGCGTATAGACGCCTTCCTTCAGCAGGTGATGCCCGAAGTTGAGCGACAACAGGGCCGACGCCTTGTTGCCCAGGTCATCGGTCAGCCGTTGGAAATGCCGCTGGAAGTTGAAGTACTGCTCCAAGCGGCTGGCCGAAGTGGGGTACATCTGGGGCGCATAGAGGCCGATGTACCGACCGTCTTGCTCGCCCACGTCCATGCTCAGCCAGCGCGGGCCCAGTTTCGCGTCGAACAAGCTGAGGGCGGCCGGCGGCGTTTTGAATTGCTCATAGAAACTGCCCGGCCCCATGCCGGGAACGTACCCGCACACGCCGAAGAGATAGAGCTTGCGGCGCCGCAGCTCGTCGACCAGATCGCCCAGGTTCTTGGCGAACAGAATCGGATACACCGACGAGACCACGTCCCCCAGCCGATACGCCTTCGTATACTGTTCCATGTCTTCGGCGTAATGGACGACGCGACCGCCTTCGACGCTGAGATAGCGCAGCCCGTTCAGGTGCGTCCGGTTTTCGAACGTTTCCCAATTTGGCGGGCGGACGGCGCGCCGCTGGTAGTCGGGGTGCTCGCGCGGATCCACGAGGTGCGCGTAAATCCGCGGCGGGTCCGATTCCGCAGCTTCGGCTGCCGCCCCACGCGCGATCATGCCGCCCAGCAGGCCCGTCGCCAGCGCGGCGCGGAGCAAGAAAGACCAGGATCGGCGGCGGTTGTCGGCGGACAGGTCTCGGCAGTGAATCGGCATGGGTTTGCTCGCTTCCTTCCCAAGGGTCGTGCTTTCCTTCGTTCGCGCTTCGTGATCGCTTTCGTATCCCGGTCGTCGGGGAACCGGCCGCTACTTGGTCTGCGGCTTTTCGCCGAGCGGCAGTTCGCGGGGAAAAACGAACTTCGAGCCGTCCTCGCGAACCGCTTCGTAGATGCCACACTTCACGAATCGAACGTCCAGCAGTTCCCGCTTTCCCTCGCGAATCGCCCGGAGATGGTCCGGCCAACTGGTCGTTTTGAACACGTGATTGCCCGGTTTTTCGTATTCTTGCATGCCCCCAGGATACAGCTCGGCGAAATCCTGAGTACCCTCTTCGGGACAGCTCGGCGAAATGCGGCGGACGTCGAGGTTTTGGTGGGACGCCACGTCTCGGCAGACGTGGATTTCGGTCACCATGATGTTGATCAGGCGGCCTTTTCCGCCGGCGATGGCCTTTTCGATGTCTTTCCCTTGCTGCTTAGCATACTCGTCCGCTTTCCGCTCATACTCGTCCCAGGAAGCCACCTCTTCCAGTCGCGGCGGGGGGCGTTTCCACTTCAGCCGAGTGCCATCGGACAGACGGAAATAGTATACGTAAAATCGACCTCCCTGTGGAGTGTCGATCGCCCTGACAAACTTGTATTTCTTTTGGGCAATGAGTTTCTTGACCTCCTCGTCCGCCTGTTTTTCCTCCTCCGCGGGATTGGTTCCACTGGTTCCAAACTCGCTTGTTGCGCCCGATGGTCCCTTGTGGGAAATCACCGTGCTTTCGCTGGTGACCAACTCATAGATTTTCTCGCTGGCCCAGCCGGTGCCGATGAGGATAGCGGCCACCAGCAGGGCCGCGGCCAGCTTCACGAGCGGCGGCATGCGGCTCAGTAGGGAAGTCTTCATTCGTTCACTCCTTGGCGGGGCGGTTTGCGCTGCTTCGAGCAACCGCTGTTTGAGCTCTTCGCGGTGCGGCCCCGCCACGACACATGGCAGGGGCGTCTGCTCAAGAAGACGTTCGATGGGATCGACGTTCTTCATGGCTCGCACTCCTTCTGCACAGGAGAATGCAGGTGCTCGATAAAGGTTGCACCGTCCAGCTCAAACTGACGTTTCAGCCGCGCCAGCCCGCGGTGAATGAGCGATTTCACGGTCCCCGTCTTCCTTCCCAACACGTCGGCGACCTCGTCGTACGACAGGTCCTCGAAATACCGGAGCGCCAACGCGGTTTGATACCGTTCCGGCAGCCGGCTGAGCGCGTCGTGGAGCCGGGCGAACTGCCGCATCTTCTCCTCGACGTCTTCGGCAGTCTCCGGACCGGCGGCAAAGCGCAGGCGGGCGAACTCCTCCCGCCAACGGCCGTCGTTTTCGCGCCGGCTCCGCTCGCCGCGCCAGTGGAGCCGGATTTCGTTGCCGGCGATGCGGTAGAGCCAGGCCCCGAACTTTCCGCGATGGTCGTAGCCGGGCAGGGCGCGAAGGGCATTGAAGAAGGTGTTGGAAGTCAGCGCCTCGGCCAGGGCCACGTCCAGCGTGCGGCGAAAGATGTAGCTGAGCATCTTGCCGTAGTAACGTTCGTAGAGTTGGCCGAACGCCTGCGGTTCGCTCTTGGCGCGGGCGACGAGCTGGCTTTCATCGCCGCCGGCTTCCGCTGGGGCGACAACCGCGGCGTCTGCCTCACAATTCCCGGCTTCCCTCGCCATGACGATCACCCCCGCGGCACACGCCGCAAGAAGGGACGGGGCCATATTTTCGGCCAACCGCCTGTCGGAAAGACGCGTCGGCTCGCCGAAAAATGGACCAGTCCCCCGTCGGCCCCGAACCACGTTGCCGCCAGCTATAATACCGAACTTTGAAAAAGGTTGCCAAGAAAACTTGCCGCACGCAAAAAAACGCGTCTTCTCGCCGACAAGTGGACCACTCCCCACCCCCGCCGGCCGGCAAAAATGACCTATATTTGCATGGTTCCATGAGTACCGCCCCGCAAACATCGAAACCAATTGCCCCCAGCCTCGTCTGGAGCGTGCTCACGCTTCTGGCGGCCTGCGTGGTGGCGATCTCGTTTCGCACCCGCCACTGCTTCGTGGACGACGCCTTCATTGTCTTTCAATATGTCACCAATCTGCTCAGCGGCCAGGGCTTTGTTTTGTATCCCGGCGACACGCCGGTGGAAGGCGTGACCAACGTCGGCTGGCTGCTGGTGTTGGCCCCGCTGTCGAGCGTGGCCGATCCGGCCGCCGTCGCCAAATTGCTCGGGCTGGCGCTGGTGCTTTCGACGCTCATCCTCACCGCCTCGCTGGGCCGCTACCTGGCGACGCAGGCAGAAGCGGCGGAGGAGTCGCTGGGGCTCGTGCTCGTGCCGATCCTGCTGCTGGCGGCCAGTTTCGATTTTGTCTATTTCTCGGTGGCGGGAATGGAAACCGGCTTGCTCGCGGCGATCCTCATGCTGACGGCCTGCCTGGCCTCGGAACGGCCCTATGGTGTGGCGCTGCCGCTCTTGGGCGCGCTGGCCTTTACGGTTCATCCGGAGACCGTGGTCGTCTATCCGCTCTATTGGCTGCTCTGCTGGTCACGGCGGGAAACGGACCGGCGAAAGCTCGTCGCCGGCGCGCTCGTCTTTGCCGCCTTGGTCGCCGCAATCACGGCCGCTCGCTACTGGTATTTTCGCGTCTTGCTGCCGAATACGTTTTATTCAAAGCCGAGCGCCCTGCGGCTGGCCGTGGAGAACGGCTACAATTTCCTGATGGGCCAGAACTGGAACGTGGCTTTTCCCATCACCGGCTGGCTGGCGCTGCCGGTCTTGGGGCTGGGCTACGTGCGGCTGCGACGCCGGGCGGCCGCGGCCGCCGACATGCTGGCGGCCATCAGCGGCGTCGGCCTGGCCTTCGCCCTCTACAGTCCGCCCGACTGGACCAATACGGCCCGTCCTTTTGCCCCCTACTTGCCGGCGGCACTGATTCTGCTGTGGGCGGGCGTCGGCGAAGCGATGCGGCTGCTGTGGGGAGCGAACATGCGGCCGCGAACCCGGCAGTCGCTGGCCGCGCTGGTCGGATTCGTTCTGGTGCTCACCAACGTCTCGGACATGCAGACCAAGCTGGCGCAGATGGAGATCTATCCCGGCTACGTGTTGGCGGCCAAGAATCTGATCGGACCGGCCCTGTGGATGCGCGATCATCTGCCGGCGGGGGCGACGATCGCCACGCGGCGGGTCGGCGTGTTGGCCTACTACTCGCAGCGGAAGGTGTTCGATTACGTCTACGGCCTGGCCGATCCCGAGGTGGCGCGGCTGGTGGCCCGGCATGGCCGGCGGTTCGACCTGCCCACCGACGAGGCCTTGGCGGCCGTGTGGCGCGCTCGGGCACCGGAATACCTGCTGGAAGACGGCTCGGTGATGGACATGATCATGGCGCGGACGGGGGGCGTCTATCGCCACTTCACGATCCATGGCCTCGCCTATCGCGTGGTGGACAAGTTCACCATCGGCAGCGATACGCAATGGGTGCTGGCCCAGCGGATCGGGCCGTAGCGCGAGGCCGGATGCCACGGCAGGCTTGTCCCAAATGCCGCGTCTCTACCGGCGCACGATTTCAAACGGGATCGCCGGCAGCGTGCCGACGGGGGCGTGCGGACGATTCGGCCGGAACTTGCCTTTCGTCGTGGGCGGCGGCTCGGTCGCGAAGGCATCGACGATCAAGTTTCCCCTCAGACCGGACTTGACCTTGCCGGCATCCGCCTGGACCTCGATCTCGATGCCCTTGCCCGCCGGCGTGATCTTGCGGACGGCGATTCCCTCGGGCGGCTCGCGGAGCTCAAAGCGAAACTGGTCGAGAAGGGTGCTGGAGCCGGGGTCTGCGCCGAGCCGGATGCGAGCGGTTCCGCCGGCCGGGATCTTTACCGGCGTCTTGCCCTGGATGTGCATCATCGGCCCGGCCATGCGGCGCGTCCAGACGGCCACCTTCAGCTCTTTGACCGGTACGAGGTGCCGATAGGCGAAAGCCTGCATCATGTCCTCCGCCGGCACGACGGGACGGACCACTTCGCGACCGTCGATCGTCGCGTGCCCTTCCAGCGACAGGTTCACCGGCTCCTGGAGCGACGTGGCGGGAACGGCAAGCGTCAGCGGCGTTTTTTCCGCGCCGGCCGGCACATAGCCGCCGCTGAGGGCGAAACCGTCCGGGGCATCCTTCAGACGCAGCACGATCGCGCCGGAAAAACCGTCCTTTCGCACGGCGTACACCGTCAGCGGCACACTCTCGGTGGCGCGAGCGCCGTTGATGCTCGACGGCGTGATCCGCAATTCGAAATCCGGCCGCGGCGGACTGATCCGCACGCGGTAGGCGTATTCCGGGCCGCCCTTGTGCTGGGCGTCGCTCAGCGAGAGATAATAGGTTCCGTTGGCCGGCAGCCTGGCCGACAGCCAGGAATCGGCGTGGTGCGTGTTCAAGCCGCAGCTCTTGTCCTCATAATCGTCGTTGAAGGCCAGTTGCCGGCCGGCGGCATCGCTCAATTTGAGCACCGAGTCCAGCGGCGAGTCGAGCCGGCGGGCCAAGACCTCGGCCACGATCTCCTGGCCGGCATGGCCCTCGAAACTGAACACGTCCCGATCGCCGGGGCGATCGATCCGCCCGTTGACCACCACCGGCAGGCTCACTCGCTGGGCGGCGGCGGGCGAGTCGTTCGGTTCTTGTTCGAGGCACTCCGGCAGCGTATCCAGCGCGAAGGGCACGGTATTGGAAAGCCATTGCCCCTTGTGCACGACCAGCGGATACACGCCGGGCGGCTGGTCTTTCGTGTGCCACGCCAACGTGCTGAGCGGCAGGTTCCAGCCCTTCAGCTCGACCGCGCCCTCGGAACCGATGCGGCCGCCCAGCGGGAAGATGCCGGTCACGAACGGCAGTTCGCCGACGGCGATGCGATATACGAAGTCCTCCCGCCCGCGGTAGACCGAGTCGTGGATCTCGATCGTATACTGACCGTCGTGGGGAATTACGTAATGCAAGACCGGATCGGGATGGAAGCGATAGTGGTCGGCATAGGCCAACTCATTTCCCTGCGCGTCGAAAAGCGTCACGGAGGCTTGAAACCAGCCGGGCACGGCGTCGGGCAGGTAGGGAATCAGCTCCCGTGCATTGACGGCGACGATAAGCTGCGCCCCTTTCTTGGCCGAGAACCGGTAGCGATCCGCGCCGCCGGGCATGATCTGGCCGTTGACGATGACCGGCAAGGTAATGTTCGCCGGCCCTTCGGGCTCTTTGTTCTGCGTCTCGCGGAAGCGGGGCCGTTGGGCCAGAAATTCGGGCGGCAGCGGCTGCTTGGCCACTTCCTTGGAGAACTCCGGCAGTTGATCGACGCAAAACACGAGCGGATTGCTCAATCCGCCGGGCGTTCCTAGCCGCAGTTCCCGCCGGCCCGGTTCCGCATCGGCGGCGATCTTGATCCGGAAAATCGCCCGGTCGGCAAGCGCCGGATTGGTGCGGCGGCCGAGAAACTCGGCCAGTTTGCGGCGGATCTCCCGGAGTTCCTTCATCGTCTCCGCGTCTTTTGGCTGTTTCTGGAGGTGCTGCATCCTCTCCCGCAGCCGGTTCAGTTCTTTGGGCGTGAGCGGCTTCAGATATTCGACCAGTTCGGCCTGCACGCCGGCGCCGGAGACGAATCCCCGGCTGACGTTGTTGAGGAACTGCCCGCCCACGGTGATCTGGAAGTCGGCGCCCAGGCGGCCGCCGGCCGGATAGAGGTAGCCGATGTGCGGGACGGGTTGCTGTGCCCGGGCGGCGGGCAGGAGAGCCAAGCCCGCCAAGAGCGTCAGAATCGCTCGCCATCGCGATGG
>Ga0181520_10005298_pt1 | contig 20675 bp, 9 predicted proteins | sample PEATcosm2014_Bin_29_FD_132451 | JGI IMG/M metagenome (GOLD analysis project Ga0181520, IMG submission 132451) | Peatland microbial communities from MTU Mesocosm Facility, Houghton, MI, USA - PEATcosm2014_Bin02_30_metaG | ecosystem: Environmental > Terrestrial > Soil > Wetlands > Peat | place... | reverse complement strand
GTCGATCTTGCTCCAAACCTCTGGATCGCTCCTAAGAGTATTCGCAACCTCGGTCCCGAGCGCGGCAAAGCTCGCATCGGGCATTTGGATTCTCACCTCTTTGAAGCCAGCCTCATCCAGAGCGCGGCGCAGCGACTTGACCATCTCGAAGCTGATTTCCCTTGGCTCCTGGACTTCGTTCTGGATTCCGATCACATCCGGCAAGCGGCCGGCCTTCTGCTGCTCCATGCGCGCGTAGGTCACCATCGCCTGTGCCCACTTCTCGGGATCGGCAGCGCCTTGGTGCAGCTTGCCGTCCGGACCGGTATAGTTTTTGCTTGCCCACGTCGGCAAAGCCCACATTTCGTAAATGACTTTGCCCCCCAGTTTCAGGCTATGGGCGTTATAGGCAAAGTCCGAGACCTCACCGTTAGGGAAGTCGTCACCGTAGTAATGCGGCTTGGCGTCGGCCAGATTGTCAAGATTCGACATGTCGGGCAGGAGCCTAGTTCCCATCGGATATTCGCGGTCGATGAGGAGGTTATAGCGGGAGAGGATTTGCCAATACTGGTTCTTTCCCGTGTCGCTGAGGGATTCATAGGCAGGGATACTTGGACTTCCCCCGAATCCGTAGATGGTCTGATGACGATGGCTTGTATCGACCGAAAGCACCGTGTCCGACGCCTGCACAGGAACCAGGCTGCCGGCAACCTGGATGTGCAGCGTGCGCGGTGCCTGAAACAGAAGCTGATGGCGGCTCACATCGAGCACACAGTTTTGCTGCACCAGAGGAGCGCCGTTGACCAGAACGCTCAGCATCAGATGCGCGTCGAGGGTCGCCGTGACAGAGTGAATTGTGCCCGCTGCCAGCGCCACCGTTTCCTGAACCACCCTCTCGGGGTTGGTGGTGTGGCTGTCGAGCAGGCCAAAGGAGTCATAATATCTTTGATAGACCCGCACCGTGGACTGGCCAATTTCGATGGTGAATCCACCCTCCCTGCCTGTGAAAATCCAACTCAGCTTCGCCTCCCTCGGAAGTTCATTTTCCAAGACGATCGTTCTGGAAAAGAACGCAGGCAACCGCTCAGGAAAGAAGACGCGTGGAACTTCCTCTCCGCGTCCCCAGACTTGCGAGAGAGGGCCGTCGGAAACAAACTGGAAGCGCTGAGCGCTTTGCGTTTGGTTCGCGACTGACGTCTGCGCCAATATCCGGCTACAGTTCGCAGGTAGTAGAAACAGGCAAAGTCCAAGGTTCAATGACGACGCGATTCGAGACGAGAGAGTCATGCTTTTCCCTTCGAACTGTTGATGCTAACGAGTGGTTACGCCAGAATTTCAAAGCAAGTGCCCCGCTCTTAGAAGGAAGCGGGGCACTTGGGTCAGTGGGAATCCCTCCCCGGTTGATTGCAGGCTCTAGAAGATTACCTACACGCCTCCCTGGAAGACTCTGGCGTTAATGCTGGTACCAGATCGCCGCCACCGACTCCCCGGAGGGGGCTCCATCGATGCACGCAGAATCTGTTCGTCGCCTAGCCTTCGCTTCCTCATGCTCAGCCTTCCTCTCGTCTCCGAAGACCGCCAGACCCAACTGTCAGACACTCCTATATCGCACACTCAGTAAGGCGTATTCCGGCCATTCTGTGAACAGATGCCCCGCCTCTGTTTTGGGGACTGGGCAATGTTGGGCATCTGTTCTGAGGCGTTTAGAAGATCAATTTGACGACGCCCTGGAAGACCCGGGCGGAAGAACCGGCGGTTGAGCTGATCTGGCCAAAGGTACCCGACGTTGCGCTGCTAGACGGCGTACCGAAGTTGGGGTGGTTTAAGAGGTTGAACGCTTCGATGCGCGTCGTCATATTCAGCCCCTCATGCAGCCGCCATTCCCGCGTTATCTGCCCGTCGAAGTTGATAATAGGAGGCGCGTGGAAGGCGTTGCGGCCTGTGTTTCCCCAGACCGGCGCGCCGGTCCCGGGATTCGCGGCATTCACTGCTTCCCACGAGGTGTAGTAGGAGTTGTTGGTCTGGAATGCCGCGGGATTGAGGTACTGCCGGTTGGCGGCTCCGGACGCTGCCCGGAACTGCACTTTGGAGTAAAGCGGAACGCCCGGGATGCGCGTGGCGCGGTCGGAGTTGCCACCAATCTGGTCGTCATCGTTGCCGGTGGTAACCGAGAAGACCGCTCCGGTGGAGATGTGCGAGAGGCCGCCGAACTCCCAGTTGTTTACAATCGCCCGGACCACGCTGTTGTCGATGCTGAAGTTGCTCTTGAGCACCGGAACCACGTTGAGTACGTTGCGGTAATCGAAGCCGCACGGACCGTAATCCCACCGGGGGATGGCGGGGTTCTCCACCGAAGCGCCTGAGACTTCGCCGTTGTTGTCGACGATGTCCAGGCACTTCGACCAGGTGTAGTTGGCCAGCAGGCTGAAGGAGGAGGACAAGCGATGGTTGACGGAGAAGACCATTCCCTCATAGGTGGAGAAGGCCACGTCATTGACATAAAGGGAGCTGTTAACGCCGCCGATCAGATTACCCTGGGAGGGGTTGATCAGTGTCAGCATCGACCGCTGGGTTTCGTTCCCGGTGGTTGAGCAGGGCGAACCGTTAGCCGGCGGTGCTGCGCTGCCGTTCTCGCCCAGCCAGTAGTTGGTCCCGTTGATGGTGACGGTGCAGTTGCCTGAGCCAGCAATTCCGTTTGATATCCCGGGGATATAGATGGCCGGAGAGACGGGATTACCGAACGCTTCGTGGTCTCCCTTGCTGCCGATGTACTGAAGCGTTGCCATCCAGCCACGGCCGAAGTCATGCTGGACGCTGGCCGTCCACTGCGCATAGACCGCCGGATGGAACTTGGCCACCGGCACAATGTATTGGCTGCCGTTGTAGAACGACGCGCTTGAGCCGGGCACGCCATATTCGAGCGTGCCGACCGGGAAGGGGTTGGTTAGAAGGCTGGCCGCATTGGTCGCGCCCGGTCCGGGGTTCGTCGCATAGTTTAAGCCGCCGCTCAGGTTCGGTGGCGCCCAGGGGTTGGAAAATTGGTAATACGAGTTGAGTGACTGACTGACCGCGAAGCCAAAGGGCGGGTTCTGCTGATTGCGCTCCGCGGTAAAGTTGTTGGGCGCGTCGTACATATACTCCGCGCCGCCGCGCAGCACCGTCTTGCCGTCGCCGAACGGATCGAAGGTGAAGCCTAAGTTGGGGTCCCATTCATTGGGCGAGTTCTGCGTGAAGGCGCGCGGAACCCCCTGGTCACCGTAGAAGAGCATTCCGGCGGGTGCGTTGGGGTAGACCGCGCTATGAACGTTGGACACAAAGTCCGCGTAGTTGAAGACCGTGCCGCGGTTCAACACGTCGATGGGGAAATAGTAAGGATCCCAGCGCAGGCCCGCCACCATAGTGAACTGCTTGGTGACATGGAAGGTGTCCTGGATGTAGAGGTTGGGATAGTTGGTGCGGTTGGCGTTTTGTTGGAACCGGCTTCCCTGGAAGCTACCCATGGCTCCCTGCAGGAAGTCGAGCATGCCTTCTCCGGTCTGCGTAATCTGCTTGGAGCAGGTTGCACAGTAGTTTCCGTTCAGCGCCGACTGGTTCTGGGTTCCGTAGGGTCCGTACGCGCTGTAGTTCCTGCCGAAGCCAGTGAAGACGCCGATGCTCTCATAGGCGTTGTTGATATTCAGCTGGTTGCGGACAAACTCGCCGCCGAAGACGATCTGGTGACGTCCGTGCAGCCAGGTTACGTCGTCGTTGACGGCGAGTGTATTGTCGTTGATCACGGCAAGCGAGTTAGTACCGCCGCCCATGCTGAACCCACCGATATTGCCGCCTGCTGAGAGGTCGAGGCCGACCGTAGGTCCACAGTTGAGGTTGGTGACCCCCGGCAGGGAGCAGGCGGAGATGTCGTTGGGGTTATAGCCGCGGTGGTTCAACCTGCGCAGGATCGTGATGTGGGCCGAGTTCACCAGGTTCGAGCTGAACGTGTGGTCCTCGCCGATCGTTCCGGTCTGCACCCTCTGCTCCGGATTGCCGTTAGAGGCCGTAATCAGAATGTTAGTGGGAGAGAAGTAGGAGGGAAGCTGGTAGCTGTCCAGCATGTACCGGCCATACAGATGGTTGGTGGGGTTGATGGTGTAGTCCATGCGGGTAATGAACTGCTTGTCGAAGTTCGCATTGGGGGTGGTGTAGAACACGTGTCCGCAGACGTCCGACCCATCCGGCAGAGGCGAGATCGCTGGCAGGTACTTCTGCAGCGCCAGGGCCGATGGGTTGTAGGTCGGGGGCGCGGCATAGGCATTGCCGGGCAGAGGATTGCCGGTCAAAGGATCGAGCAGTTGCGTGGCCGTTGTGCCGCAGAGAGGATTCGGAGGCGTTGTCTCAACTAAACTTCCCGTGCCGGGCGATCCGGGCCCAGAGGTTACCGGAATCCCAGCCTCGACCTGATAGTTGCCCGCCAGGTTCGCCGCGGTCGGCACGTAGGCGCTGCTGGCCGCATTCGTCGATTTCGCGCGGGTGTACTGGAATCCGGAAAAGAAGAACAGCTTGTCCTTGCCGTTGTAGAGATGTCCCAGCCAGACCGGGCCGCCGACGGTGAATCCGAACTGGTCCTGGTGCAGCGTGTCCTTGCCGCAACTGCCGATGGAGGAGGTCGCAGTGCAGGGGTTGGTGTAGAAGTTGGTCGCGTCAACCAAGTTGTTGCGGATGAACTCGAAGCCCGATCCATGGAACTTATTGGTCCCAGAGCGCGTGACCACGTTGACCATGCCGCCGGCGTGCATGCCGTCCTGCGCGCCCAGAGCGGACGCCTCCACGCTGAATTGGGAGACCGCATCAGGGAATGGCAGCGGGAGGTTGGCCCCAGCCATGTAATCGGCGTTGTCGCCGCCGTCCAGGCGCCACTGCGTCGAGTTGCCCATGCTTCCAGCGACGGAGACGCCGATCGACTGATAGGAGTATTTGCTGCCAGTGGAGTCATTGCCGCCGCCATTGTTAATGCCGCCGGAGAGTTGCAACAGGCCCGAGATCTGACGTCCGTTGAGAGGCATCTCGGTGATCTCGGTGGAGTCGATAGTCTGTTTATAGCTCGGGTCTTCGGTCTGGAGCGCCAAGCCCTCGGCACGGACCTCTACGTTTTGGCTCTCAGAGCCGACCACCATCTTGACGTTGATACTGATGCTGCTGCCCACCTCGAGCACGATATTCGACTCTGTGAAGGTCTGAAAGCCGCCGCTGCTCACCTTGATGGAGTAATTTCCTATCGCAATGTCCGGAAAGACATAAATGCCGCTTCCATCGGTCTTGGTGGTCTGCATGTCCTTCGTTGAAGCATTATTCAATGCGACGGTTGCATGGGGAATGACTGCCCCGCTCGCGTCCGTGACAACGCCCTGGATCGAGCCAGTACCGGCGACTTGCGAGACCGCCATAGTCGCGTGCAGCAATAACGCTGCGCAGAAGAAGACGGCTGCACAGCGGATGACGGCCTGTAGCAGCTTCGTGGGGTTGCGATTCATTAGGTCCTCCAAAATAGGCGTGGCTTTCTGATTTCGGATCTGATCGTGGAAACGTCTGTCGGGCCTGGTATTCGCTTTCGATCAAGGCGCGAGGAAGCTCCTGGCAAGCGATTCGCATGGGATTGGAAACCCCTACCGGAATACACCGCCGCCTAGCCGCCTGTGATTGATCGAGCGGCATAGTACCCGCGGTCGCAAACGATACGCAAGGGCTCGATTGAGCAAATTGCCATAGCCCCAAGGGTTAGGCATTAAGCTGCTGAATGACCTAGATTGGCATAGTACAAATGGGCCATAGGGAGTTGGCGAGATCGTTAATAACAGCGGGGTGTTTACAAGTAGCGCGCCCACGCTTAGCGTTGTTCTGCTCGGGCCTTCATATATTGGGCAGACTAAGTGCACCGAAACTCAATGGAATTTCTGACCTTGACAATCGCCGGATTCCCCGGTCGAAACAGCACACGCCGGATGTTGCTGGCTGGGTGCTTGACCGTGTGCGCCTCGATTGCAATAACTGTTACTGGTTGCGCAGCCAGCGCGCAGGCCGCCGATTCGACTCCCCTGTATCGAACCGCGGCATCCATCCATGGACTTTCTGCCGAACAGTCCAATCGTCACGCTCCGGTTCATCTTCGCGGTGTCGTCATACGCACAACAGAGTGGGGAATTGTTGTCGCGGACCGCACCGGCGGAGTATGGGTCTACTATGGCCACCCGTACCGAGAGTTTTCGGCAGGCGATGCGGTCGAGGTAATCGGAGTCGCCGGCCCCGGGTTATATTCTCCCGATGTCAACGCCACTTCCGTCCGCAAACTGGGGCGCGCTCCTCTTCCCCATCCCAAACAGGTCGATTTCAAGGAACTAAGCACCGGGAACTACGATGCCCAGTACGTCACGTTTGCAGGAATCGTCCGCTCGGCCGGGATTCGTCCGGCCGCGGCTCCCTCACAAAACTTCTGGATGAGGGTGGAGATGAACGACGGGACGATCGATGTCGCGTTGCCTGGGGATTGCGCCGAGGCCGCCGGCAAACTGATCGATGCACTCGTCCAATTCAAGGGGGCTGGCTCGTCGGCGAAGAATCAGTCCAGGCAAATCACTGCACCCACGCTGATGATGTCCGGCATGGAAGGGATAACCGTGCTTCGACCTCCACCCCAGGACTTGTTCGCAGTTCCCTTGACGCCGCTTGGCAGGTTGATGCAGTATCGCTCCGGAACGGACTATTATCACCGCGTCCGAGTGGCGGGGACCGTCACCTATTTCAAGCCTGGCGAAAGCCTGATCATCGAAGATCGGGGCAGCGCGTTGTTCGCGGAGACCCCACAACTCGACAGCATCAAGGTCGGAGACCGCGTCGAGGTGCTCGGCTTTCCTGCGGCCAGCCGCACCGGCCCGATATTGCGGGATGCCATCATTCGCGACATTAATCCGGGCCAACAGTTGCAGCCTGCCAGCGTCAAGCCAGCCGATCTTTCCACCGGCAAGTTCAATTACAACTTCGTCAGCACCCAGGGACGGCTGTTGAGAAAGGTGCGCGAGCCATCGCGAGACGTGCTCTTATTGCAGATTGAGGCGTCTCTTCTGTTAGCTGAATTGGCCAAGTCGGACAAATCGAATGAACTGGAACGCGTTCGAGAAGGAAGCATAGTTCGAATATCGGGCATCAGTATTCTGGATATTACTGGCGACTGGAACGCCGGTGGGGCGGATGCAAGTTCCATCAATTACAGGTTGCTGCTCCGGTCTCCCGACGATATTCAGCTTGTTCAATTGCCGTCATGGTGGACGAGAACCCACATCATATACATCGCCGGGGTCCTGGCCTCACTAGCGCTGATCTTCTTCGCCATGGTTGTTTATGGCCGCCGGGAAGGCTGGAGACTTCAGGCCATTCTCGGCGAGCGCGAACGTCTTGCTCACGAGATGCATGACACGCTGGCCCAGAGCTTTGCAGGCATTGGGTTTCAATTGCAAGCGATACGCAAGGCGATTCCGGTCGAACAGAAGGAGTTGCGTGAGCAAGTCGACCTGGCCCGGGCGTTGGTGCGCCACAGCCACAAGGAGGCTCGGCGAAGCATCGACCCAATGAGTACGGAGACGCTTGACGAGATCGACCTGCTCTCTTCGCTTGAAACTTCCGCCCGCAAAATGGTCGAAGGTGGTTCGGTGCAAGTGATCTCAAAGGTCACGGGCGTGCCACGCTCGCTTCCGCGCAAGACGTCCGTTTTCCTGTCGCGAATTGGGCAAGAAGCCATTGCCAATTCGGTCCGTCACGCGGACCCCAGCCATCTGGAGATTTCCATCGCGTATGAAAAGGAACTTGTGAGGATCAAAGTGGAAGATGACGGCTGCGGCTTTGTAAAGAGCGGCGGCCTGCTGGGGTTTGGGTTGCGAGGCATGCGCAAGCGGGCCGCCGCTATTTCTGCAAAGTTAGAGATCGTCAGCCATCCTGGAGACGGAACTTGTGTCGAAGTGACAGCCCCATTGCCGCCCGGTTTCACCGGGCCGACGTTCATTCACAATTTGTGGGACCACCTGATGGAAAGGATTTCGCATGTCGACTCCCAAACCAAGTGACGGAATCCGTATTCTGATTGTCGACGACCATCCTGTTGTTTGTTCGGGTCTCACCAGCATGTTGAGTCTGCAGTCCGATTTTGAAGTAATTGGCTCAGCTTCATGCGGAGAGGAAGCCCTCGCCATCATTCACCGCGACTGTCCGGATCTGATGTTGCTTGACCTTCGCATGCCAGGGATGGACGGAATCGGAGTATTGAATTTCCTAAAGCAGATGCAAAAACCTCCGCGCGTCATTGTTCTGACAAGCTTCGAGAAGGAGGAAGACATCTACCGCGCCATTCGTGCAGGAGCACATGGCTACCTGCTGAAAGATACATCGGAGTCCGACATGATTGCCGCCATTCATATTGTCCATGAAGGCAAGCGCTACATCCCCAGGAACATTGCGGCACATTTGACAGATAGGATGATGCGATCCGACATCACCGCGCGTGAGTTGCAAATTCTTGAATTGCTGGCTCAAGGCTCGACAAATAAGCAAATTGGAAGCGCTCTCGATATCAGCGAAAACACCGTTCGCCACCACGTCAATAACATCATGGAGAAGTTGCAGGTGTCTGATCGCACGGAAGCCGTGGCAACCGCACTCCGTAACGGGGTGTTGTCCGGCACCGACTAGGGCTCTCCCGCATCTGAGTCAACCAACCATCCACCAGACGACTCCACCGTTCTGCGCCGCTCATCTTTATCGTTCTGGGGTGGGTGAGGTCGCTAGTTCGAATCTAGTCGTCCCGACCATTACTTTGCTCCATCGGTTCAGCGAATTGCGGGCCAAGCAATGGCCGTCTGCGAGTTAGCTGTGGCTGCGGGTCTGCCGACCGGCGGGCGAGCGCAGGTTGCGAAAAGCGCGGCTTGCGCGAGCATGCGGACTGTTCCAGTCGTCTAACCGGCAAAGCAACTGCTTTACGGCACAGCAACGGCAAAGCTGGTGACGTCCAACGTGGACGTGCTCGTCGTCGAGGATGAGACCGTGAAGCCGACAACGCCTCCGCCGGCCGGCGGGGTCCCGGTATACGTCCCTACGCTCTGACCGTTGACCAGGAGCGTGGCTACGTTGCCTTTGGTCTGGACCTGCAGTGTATTGACCGCGCCCATGGTTTTGATGACGGCGGCATTGGGCCCCCAGGCAATTGGGAAGGTCCATCCCGTCGAACCCATCTGGGCGAGAGACATCTGGCCGGTAGCCGGCTCGATCTGGAGAGCATAGAAGTTGGCGGCGCTCGTTGCCCAGAAAATGATGCCTACTACCTGATTTTCTGCCTTATCGGTCTTCAACGTAGTAAACGTTGCGCAGATATTGACGTCGCCATATTGGGTGCCTGCGTATACGTCATTGCGGGAATATCCGGCTTGCAGAAAGGTGACCTCTGCCTTGCCGTCCTGGATCGCTATCTTGCTTGCGGCATTTGGAGAGATGTCCAGTGCGGGACTGGGTGTCTTGTAGGAATCCTGGAACACGACGGTTCCGGGGCAGGGGGCGGCTGCTGCGGGCAGCACGAAATACAGGCTAAGCATCACTGCGGCTGCCAAGACATTGCGCATAGGGGAGTTCCCCTTTCGTTGCGATCGGCCCGAGTGCCAAGAGAATACCCTGCCGGGAGGCCGGCTGGCAATTTCTGGCACATTCGATCCAAGACCACGGCGGGGGCGGGGGCGGGGGCGCGTGAGATGCATTGGCAAACTTCGGAGGCGCCGGGTGTGGCTGGCCGCGAGCCGTCCGGGCTAGCGCAGGCCGGGATAGGTTCTGTAGGCAAGGAGTTCGGAACTCAACGAAGTTCCACTGAGGCGCGAGGTCTTGAGCAGGACCTCGAAGTAGGGGAGACTCTTGACGTGGAGAACATTCTCGAATTTCTCGAGGTCGTCTTCCGAGGTGAGGAACTCGGCCGCCGCATCGGTGGCGTCGGAGTCGGTGCCAGCGAGGATGATGGCATTGCCGGTGTGGCCGGGGTTGGGCAGGTATCCGATGACGCTGTAGCCGACCAGCGCATTTGGCTCGTAGGAAACCTCGTAGCGCGCCTGTTCTCCGGGCCTGGGATGAAGGTCTGCGACGAACGCCGCGGAACGGCCGTTGTCGAAGTCGGTGACAAAGTTCATCTGGTCGTCGAAGAGATGCACCCACGGATTCGCCTTCTTGCCGCCGATGAGGATGACATTATTGCGCTTGATGGCATCGGCCGTGTAGTAGCGCGAGAGGGTGAGATGGGTGGGGGACGATGATGGAACCTGGCCGAGCATCTGCTGCGCGGCCCGCACTCCGCCGAAGGTAATGAGATTGTGAGAATAGACCTGGTCGAGATCGAACTTACGGTCGGAGCTGAGGTCGGACGCCTGGACCTCGCGCATGTAGTTCCGGTCGAGGTAATCGCCGAGCGAGATGGGGTGGTGCACGAGATCGGTGATGAGGCTGAGCGAGTCATCGGGGAGGACGACGTCGGTCTGCTGATGGAAGCTGAGGAAGTCGCCCCAGAAGGAGGCGAGTGCGGGTTTTCCCTCCCAGAGGTTGGAAGCCTTGCGCATGGAGCGGTTTTGCTGAAACTGAACGAGGCAAACGACCGCGAGCGCGAGGCACAGGGTGGCCCACAGCCGAGCAGCCAGGCTGCGGGGCGCCTGGGCGGGAGCCGGGGTCGCGGTCACGGGCGGGACGAGGCTGGGCAGGAAGGGGCTGGGAGAGGATTGCGGCGGGTGGTCGGGGAGGGTGCGGCGGTGAAAGACCGGCTTATAGGCGCCGCGAGGGATTTCGAGGACCAGGGTTTCCTGGGCACCTTCGGTGGCGAAGTACTGATCGATGCGCTTTCTCAGCTCGGTGGCGTTGACGCGAACGATATTGTCCTGACTGCGGTCGTAGGAGGAAGAGCGGCCGAAGACCTTGGCGCCGATCTCCTGCTCGTGGATTTCGGGACAGCCCTGCTTGAGCGATTGATTGCCGACGTAGAGGAGAAAATCGCGCAACCGGGCCGAGCGCCTGAATTGCGCACTGGCGGCTACACGCCCGATGAGGGCACGGCGTTCGTCAATGGACGGCTGATCCAAGCCCTCTTCCGGCGGGGCGTTCGCGATTGAAGCCATAGGCAATCAGGCAATCCGGGGGCGGCGACAAGTGTAGCACGCGGCTACAACGCAGCGTCCGCCGGTTTTTCCCCAGCTGGAAACAACTGACACGCAGCGACTTATCGCGCTTCTTACGGTAAATTAGCCGGTTTGCTTCCGGTAAATTAACTTGCTCGCGTTCGGCCCGCTCTCCACTATGAACCATCTTCAAAACGCTGCATGGCCGTGCCCGGACTTCGATCGGCGTTGCCGCGAAGAAGTCAACCCGAAGGCATCAATCGTCTTCGTTTCAACAATCTTTGGAGGTTTTTGTGCCGATTACCCGCTTTCGCAACTTCGTGACCTGTTCCGGAGTGCTCTTTGTCTTTAGCATCCTGCTTGCGACCACAGCCCAAGCACAGCAGTATCTTGGAACCATCAGCGGAAGCGTAGTCGACGCCTCCGGGGCCAAGATCGTCGGCGCTGCGGTGACGGCGACCGATACAACCACGAACTTCGTGTCGAACGGAGTGACCAACGCGGCGGGCGACTACACAGTCCCGTCGCTTACTCCCGACGTCTATACCGTCACCGTGAACGCCAAGGGCTTCCGCGTTGAGACGCGTACCGGAATCACGCTGACTGCCGGCGCGACGGTAGGAGTCGACTTCGCTCTCACGGTCGGGAGTCAGACGGAATCGGTCATTGTGAAGGCGGACTCGCAGATGCTGGATACAGAGTCTCCCGGTCTGGCGACGACGATCCCCAATCAGCAAGTCACGGACCTGCCCAACAACGGCCGAAACCCAAATGTCCTTGTAACTCTTACCGTCGGCGTCATCAATGGCGGATCGGGAGGTTACTTTCAAGGCAAGTCGAGCCAGTACACCAACCCGTTTAGCGGTGTGCCGATCCAAACGGTCTCCGACGGCAGCAGCGGCCACAACCGGGTCACACTGGACGGCATCCCGAACGATCCCCCGGAGCGTCTTTCCGGGGTGACTTACTCCGGGTTTACGCCTTCTCCGGAATCTGTGCAGGAGGTGAAGGTCACGCAGTCGATCTTCGATGCTCAGGTGGGACATGGCAGCGGCACGGTCACCGACACGATTCTTAAGTCCGGAACCGACAAGTTCCACGGCGCGGTCTACTATGCGTTCCAAAACACGTATCTCAACGCCAACACATCGGAAAAGAGCCATCTGAACCAGCCTCGCAACAATGACCAGCTGAGTCAGACCGGTTTTGTGTTTGACGGTCCAGTCCTGATTCCCAAGGGGTACGACGGCCGCGACAAGACCTTCTTCCTGGTTGCGTACGAGCGTTACCATTCGCACACGGCTATCAACTATTCCTCGCGCGTGCCAACGGCCGCCGAATTGACAGGTGACTTTTCGGGTCTTTGCAATACCTTTGTAGGCGGCCTCTGCACCTCCGGCATTCAGCTTTACATGCCGAATTCGCCGGTCGATGTGAATGGCAACCGCACCCAGTACTTTGCCAATAACAACATCTCCTCAGCCATTTCGACGCCCGGGGCAGCATTGGCCAGCTACTATCCTGCGGCGAACGTCGCCGGCGCTTCGGCACAAACCTCGCCAAACTACGTATCGACCCAGACGGCGTATCCCAGCAACTACCCGTCGTGGGACGTCCGCATCGATCATCAGCTCAGCGTGAACGACAAGATCAATGCGATCTACTTCCAGGCGGGCCTCACCCAGAACTACCCACTGCAGGGCTTTCCCAAGGGAATTGGACCGAACGGTTACGGATATACCGTCATTCGCGATACCCGTGGCGGCAGCCTGGACGAAGTCCATGTATTCTCCCCGAGCTTTGTACTGGATTCGCGACTGGGACTTGAAGTCCATCCCTTCGGGCTGGTGTATCCGGGCAATGCGAACTTCAACCTCGCGTCTCTCGGCATCTCGGCGACCGGTCTTCCGTACGATTCCTTCCCGGGCGCGTCGAACGGAGATGGCTATGCCAGTCTCGCACCTGGCGCGGGCGGCCAGGTCAGCACCAGCACGCTGGGATCGCTGAACGAAATCGCAACCAAGACGGTAAACACCCATTCCATCCGCTTCGGGTTTGAGGGCAACATCCTTCGCTATGACCAGCAGAACCCAGAAAGCGGCTTTGGCAACGGCAGCGGCACCGCAGGATTCAACTTCGACCGCCGCTTCACGCAGCAGAACGTTCAAACAACGAACGTAGGGGCGGACCCGAACTCGGGCGATTCCTTTGCCGATCTCATGCTGGGGGCCTTCTCGTCCACCACGTACACCATTGCAGCCTCGTATGCGCTCCAGCAGATTTACATTGCGCCGTGGGTACAGGACGACTGGCGCGTGAACCACAAGCTGACGGTGAATCTGGGCCTGCGCTGGGACCTTGAGTCACCCTACACTGAGCGGTTCAATAAACTGGTCACGACGTTCTGCACCACCTGCGTCAACCCGCTGCAGGCGTCTGTCTCGGGCGTACCGTTGTACGGGGGCCTGCAGTACACCAGCAGCAGCAACCGCAACCCGTACCCGGCCAACTACAAGGCCATCCAACCGCGACTCGGAGTGGCGTACCAGGTCACGCCGAATACGGTCCTCCGTGCCGGCTATGGACTCATCTACTTCAATACGTTTGAGAGCCCCATCGGCACCGGCTTCACCCAAACCACCAGCTACAACAACTACGTCACCAATCCCCCGGTGAACACGCTGAGCAATCCCTACCCGACCGGGGTGGTTCTTCCGACCGGCAGTTCGCTCGGATTGGCTACGTCGCTTGGGCAGAACGTTTCCTTTATCGACCCGGCCCACGTGCAGCCGAGGATGACCCAGTTCACGCTTAATGTGCAGCAGCAGTTGCCGGACAACTTGATTGTGCAGGTTGCTTATGTTGGTGCCCGGCCAACCCATCTTGAGGTCAACCACAACATCAATATCCTGCCCGCGACGTATTACAACCAGGGCTCCGCGGAAGTTACACTCTTGAACGCGGCAGTGGCCAATCCAATGGCGGGCAAGATTCCGCAGTCTACGACGCTGAATGCGGCCACAATCGCGCAGAATCTGTTGTATCTGCCCTACCCGGAGTTTGGTTCGGTTACCGAGGACTACTCCCCGATTGGCTCGTCCCCCTATAACGCGTTGCAGATCCAGGTAACCAAGCCGATGAGGCATCATTACACCGTCGCAGGCAATCTGACCTGGGACAAGTTGATGTTGCACAACGGCTACCTGGACAACTTTGCAGCGGTCAATAACCAACTGGAGCACGTTCAGGATTCTGCCCCGAATTTCTTCGGCTCGATTTACGGGACGTGGGAACTTCCGAAGTTTGAAACGATGCCGTTCTACGCCCAGGAGATTCTGGGTGGATGGAAGCTGAATGGCGTGATGCTGTATTCCGACGGCGCACTGCTGGGCGCGCCTGGAACTGTGAATATCATCGGCAATTACAAGCAGCCGAGCTGGTCGCTGCACCGTCAATACAACACCTGCTTTGAGAACACCGCGGGAACTCCGGTCAACACCGTGGTCAGTTCGTCTGGATACAACACGCTCACAGCGTGCGACTCGACATCGCCCACTCCTGCTTTCATTCAGCGTTTGGCCTATACCTCGCAGAGCAACAGCACCGTTCTCAAGATCCGCCAGCAGCTTCACCCGTTGATCAATATGTCGCTGTTCAAGCAGTTCGCCATTCGCGAAGGAGTCAATTTCGAGATTCGTGGTGAGTTCTTCAACGTCTTCAATACGCCTGAATGGGGTGGTCCCGGAGGACTTAATTCGTCCAACGCAGGATCTTCCTCGAGCTCGTATTCTGCGACCAACCCGACCGGATACTTTGTTCAGGCCAACGATCCGCGCATCGGTCAACTCACGGCTCGCATTAACTTCTAGGTTTCATCCGGCGGCCCTCGCGCGAGCTTCAGTGCGCGCGGGGGCACCTATCTCCTGTCCATATCTGCTGCCAACCGATCGGGCCACCATGGTGAAATCCTCCACCGCAAGAGTGTTTCCGCCTACCGTGGGCGCCGATTCTGGGTGGCGGGTCGAGACTTGTCGGCGAGAGCGGCAGCCGTCAGATGAGCGTGACCCGCCGCAATGCCGAGCTGCGGTGTGCGCCGAATCTTACCGGAGGCGTGCCCGCGCCGGCGGCATCCAGCAAGGCCGTCCGCACAGTCGCGATGAAGGAGCGAATTGAAATGGCAAGCAACGATAGGGCTGTCGATCCCAGGAAAACGCCAACTGTCGAACTCCTCCGCAAGATGATCGCGAGCGGAAAGTCCATCCCTTCGCGACCGGGCACCCATTGATCGACCTCTCTCAACACGCGCTTGAGCAGACAACCCGCAGAGGAATTGCCGTGCTGGCAATGCTGGCGGCGGGCTGGTTGCCGATTCGCGCGGTTGCGCAATCGAGCGCTAAGCCGGATGCTCAGTTGCGGAAGGAGTTCGCGGACCCGCCGGCAACTGCGAAGTTGCGATGCTACTGGTGGTGGCTGAACGGCAATACGACGGAAGAGACCATTACCCGCGATCTGACTGAGATGAGCGGGAAGGGATTCGGCGGCGTCCTGCTGGTGGACGGCAATGGCTCCAACCAGCATGGCAACGAGGATGTGCCTGCGGGGCCGCGCTTCGGGAGCCCGGAGTGGGTCCGGCTTTATGTCCACGCACTGAAGGTCGCAAGCCAGTTGCATCTTGAGTTGAACCTGAACATCGTGAGCGGCTGGAATCTGGGCGGCCCCGACGTAACGCCTGAGCAGGCGTCGAAGTTGCTTACCTGGTCGCGGACCACGGTGGGGGCGGGCAGCAGTTTCAACGGCGCGCTGCCCATGCCGCCGATCAAAAACGGCTTCTATCGCGAGATTGCGGTGCTGGCGTATCCGCTGCGGCACGGTGCTTCCCTGCCCGGTTCGGAGGGAGATACGCGCGCGCCCATTCGGCTCCTGAAGTACAAGACGGCCTCGCTGGAGACGGGTATCTCCATGCCCAAGTCGGAACCCCTGCTGAATGACGCGCCCCCAACCCCGGGGGAACAGGATACCGAGTTGGGCAATGTCATCAATGTGACCGGGCTGGTTGACCAGGCAGGCCGCCTCACATGGCACCCGCCTTCCGCAGGGACCTGGGAGATTCTGCGCATCGGCTACACAGATTCCGATACGCGCGTTTCCACCTCCAGCGACACCTGGCAGGGGCTGGCCATCGACTACCTGGATCGCGGCGCGTTCGACACTTACTGGGATCACACCGTTGCGCCCTTGCTGGAAGCGTCCCGACCCTACCTGAAGACGACCCTGGTGAACCTGGCGACTGACAGCTGGGAGGTGGGCGGGACCAACTGGACGGGTCGATTTGCTGCTGAGTTTCGCGAGCGACGCGGCTACGATCCGATCGGCTACCTGCCGATCGTTGCGGGACGGATCGTGGATGACCGGGCAACCAGCGATCGCTTTCTCAACGATCTGCGGCGGACGGTTGGCGACCTGATCACCGACCATTACGATCATTTTGCCGAGCGGGCCAGGGAATACGGGCTGGGCATCCAGTGCGAGTCCGGAGGCCCGCATGGCGCTCCCGTTGACGGGTTGGAGACCTTTCGCTCGTCAGCGATGCCGCAGACCGAGTTCTGGGCGGAATCTGCCGAGCATCGTTCGGGAGACGAGGACCGCTTCTTCATTAAGGAAGCTGCGAGCGCGGCGGACATTTACGGCAAGCCATTCGCCGCGGACGAGGGCATGACCAGCATCGGTCCGCACTGGAGCGAGTCGCTTGCCACCGATCTGAAGCCGACCTTCGACCGGGCGCTGACCGAGGGGATGAACCGGCTGGTGTGGCACGAGTTCACCTCGGAGCCAAAGGCATTTGGCCTGCCGGGAATCGAATACTTCGCAGGCACGCATATCAATCCGAACGTCACCTGGTGGAATCAGTCAGAGCCGTTTTTCCGCTATCTCAACCGTTCGCAACTGATGCTGCAGCAGGGACACGCAGTGGACGACGTCTTGTACTTTTACGGCGACGAGGTCCCGAACTTTGCGCGGCTCAAACGGGATGATCCGGCGCACGTATTGCCCGGATACGATTACGACGTAACCGACGAGGACGCGCTGTTGCACACCCTCACCTTGCATCGCGGCACTCTGGCATCGCCTGGCGGCAATGCGTATCGACTGTTGGTGATGCCGTCAGGACGCAGGCTGAGTCTGGCATCGCTGAAGCGAATTGCGGACTACGTGCGGCAAGGGGGAGCGCTTGCAGGCGAGCCACCGCTCGGGCCAACCGGGAACGTGGACGAAGTTGCGGCTCGCCAATTCTCGCAATTGGCTCGAGACCTGTGGGGCGGATGCAGGACCAAGCGGCGCACTTATGGATCGGGAACGGTCTTCTGCACAGCGGAGGGTAAGGCCGCGTTGAGGACGATGCAGGTTGTTCCCGACTTTGAAGATACAGCCGGAAAACTGGACTATGTGCATCGATCCGATGGAGCCCGGCACATCTTCTTTGTGCGTAATGGCAGCGGGCAAAGCGTGGATACGGTCGCCAAGTTCCGCGTGACGGGGCAAGCACCCGACCTCTGGGACGCGCAGGACGGCAGCACCACTCCGGCGATGGTCTACCGGGAAGAGCACGGGCGCACGGAAGTTCCGCTTCATCTGGCGCCATACGGTTCCATCTTTGTTGTCTTTGAACGGGCGGCGGGCGTACACGCGATCCAGGTTGTGAAAGACGGCCGTGAAGTCCCAACGGCGGCAGTGAGCGGCGATGAGCAAACAGGATTTACCCTGGAGGGAGCGGCCGCGGGTGCGTATCGGGTGCGACTCTCCGATGGCCGGGAATTGACTGCGCGGGTAGCTTCGCCGACATCCCTGGACCTTCCCGCGGGTCAATGGACGATCGAATTCCAACCGGACCGAGGCGCCCCGATTGGGGAACGGCCGCTGAGCAGCTTTCAGTCATGGACCAAATCGGACGATCCGGGCGTGCGTTACTTCTCCGGAACGGCAACCTACCGAACGGAACTGGGAATTCATCCGAATGCGGGGGAACAAGTAATCCTGGCGCTGAGTGACTTGCACGAGATTTGCACTGTGCGCGTGAATGGCAAGGATGCGGGAACGCTGTGGGCGATGCCGTATCGGCTGGACATTACCGCCGCACTTGCGCCGGGTCGAAATACGATCGAACTTGAGGTGACGAACCTCTGGCCCAACCGGATTATCGGCGATGCGCAGCCCTTTGCGAGGCGCACCTACACCCAGACGAACATCCGAAAATATACCGCGGCCTCGCCTTTGCTTCCTTCGGGCTTGATCGGCCCGGTCACACTGGAGACCGTGCACGATACGAACCTGCGCCTTGCGCTTGACCCACGCGGCAAACCATAGACGGCTTCGCGGCGACAGCTTATCGAACGACAGAGGTTCAAACAGAAGATCTTACCGCGAGGCGCCGATGCGAGTACCGGACTCCCGCTTACCGGGGCGACTTATCTGACGTGACTTTGATGACCTGGTAAACCGCGGGTGTCGTGCCGATGTTGCGGACGGTGCGTTTGTCGTTCGGGACCCAGTACCACATCGAGCCCTGGTTCATCCGGCTGGCGACGCCGTTAACGGTGACCTCAACCTGGCCTGACTTGAGGATGACGACCTCGTCTCCCGAATCGATCATGCTGGCCTGCGTGCTTTGGCCTGCATTGAGGATCGTGATATGGCTGTCGAGCGAGAGGAAGGTGAGGGTCGGGGAGTGGACAACGCTGACACGAGAGCCGGTTGGCGCGGGAACCGCTGGAAGGCTGTTGCAGTCGATGATGGAGGACTGGAGCATACCCGGCACGGCCTGTTCGGCGGCCGGCTTATCGGCTACGGTGTGGACACGATCGGTGTAGAAATCGACGATGTAATACGTGGCTGGCTTGCTGCCGGTGTTGGTCAGATTATGAGCATCGTTGGATGCGAGGAAGATGAGAGATCCGGGGCCGGCGTGATGCTTCTGGCCGTTGATCGATACGTCGAGGTCGCCCTCGGTGAGGAGCATGATCTCCTCCCAGGGATGGCGATGGACGGGATGAGATGCCATGCCGGGCATCAAGGTGGTGATATGCGACTCGAGCTTTTCGAGGGTCGGGGTGGGATTGTCGAAGACGGCGCGCTGTTGGCCAACCGGAGTGCTGCGAGGCGTGAGCGAGTCCCAACTGACGAACGTGCTGCCGAGAACGGCTGCGTGCGCCGGCGGTGCGTAAGTGACTGAGACCACCTGAGCGGCCGCCGCCAGTGCGAAGTTGGCGAGCGCCAGATTCAGCAGGATCGATTTGATGGAGCGGGAGGGAGTGGGCATGGGTCCTTCTCTAATCCTTTGGAGATCGAGGGTGGTGTTGGCTGAACGCGTTCATTCGCCGTAGCGCTTTTCTCCTGCGGGAATGGAGACGGACAGCCTGTCTTCCGGAGCAGCGAGCGGGCAGGTTGCGAAGGGCGAGTAAGCGCAGGGCGGATTGACGGCCTGGTTGAAATCGAGAACCACCGTGCCGGGACGATCGAGTCCGTTGGATGGCGCATCGGTGGTAAGAAAGCGGCCGCCTCCGTAGGTAGTGCGCAGATAGGTCGCGTCGCGGAAGACAAACCACAGACCGTCGCTGCCAGCTTCCAGAGGCAGGAGTGAAAGTTTAGTCCCATTCAACTCGAACTCGACATGTCCGGGAACGGTAACGGGAGTGACCTGGCCGATCTCGTTGGTCACATGCATGACGTGCGGTGGGACATCGGGAACCCAGCGCGCCTGGACGCGAAAGTTCTCGTCGGGCGGATACCAGCGAAGACCGTGAAAGTGCGTGAGGGTGGGCGCCTCGGGGTCTTTGACGCGGAGGTACCGCCTGCCACTTCGGTCAATCACCCAGAGCCGCAAGCGTCCGCTTGCCAGCGCGGAATCGTCGTCTTCGCCGGGGCCGATGACGGCAGCAGGACCGCCTGGTGTTAATGGACGGCCATGGAAGGTAAGTGAAGGGTCAGAGGCAGTTACGGTGACCTTGCCATTCTTCTGTTCCAACGTGACGAGATGGGCTGGGGCGCCGGCGAGGACGACGGAGTTTCCGGGCGCAGAACCGACGGTGGTGATGCCGGGCTTGAGCCAAGCAAGCGCGGTCAAAGAGAGCCAGCCATATGGCTGAGTCAGCGCCCTGACGCGGGCGGCGCGTTCCGCCGCGTAGTCGGGTTGCGCCGCAGCGGGTGCAGGCGCGCACAGCGACGCGATGGGCGCAAGCATCAGCCAAAGAGCCAGCGCGGCGATCTGTTTTGCGTTTCTCATGCACGTGCGCTCCTCGGAGAAATTGTCGACGGACGAGACTGCGGACTGCGGCATCTGCCAACTATCCTAGCTGGATAGCTGGCAACGGACCACTTGAGTCACAAATTTCTCCCGCACGCTACTTCACGGCGTCATGCCGGTGAGTGCGTTGGTGGCGGCGTAGTGATCGGGGCTGGCTTTGAGGGCGAGGAGGAACTGCTGGCGGGCCTGATCGGGGTGGTTGAGCCCGAGCTGGCCGAGGCCGGCGAGGTAGTGTGCGT
>Ga0181520_10005297_pt1 | contig 20683 bp, 21 predicted proteins | sample PEATcosm2014_Bin_29_FD_132451 | JGI IMG/M metagenome (GOLD analysis project Ga0181520, IMG submission 132451) | Peatland microbial communities from MTU Mesocosm Facility, Houghton, MI, USA - PEATcosm2014_Bin02_30_metaG | ecosystem: Environmental > Terrestrial > Soil > Wetlands > Peat | place... | reverse complement strand
TGGAGGAAAAGGCGGTAGTGGAAGTCCAGTCAGCACCCAGTGTTCCACTGCTACCTATAGAGTCATACCAAACACCATTGCAATCATTACCGGCAGCCGTACAATCACCACTGGAACCACCAGCTATTCCGCCAACAACATATAGGTAACCGTTATAGGCCACCGCACCGAAGTTATAGCGGGCTGGCATAGTGCCACTAGTAGTAGAAGTAAAAGCAGTAGTCGAGACCCACGAACCAACAGTTCCCCCTGTTAACCCGGCCTCATTAATCGAGCTGGTGCCCATGGTTAGGTCACCCTCATTGTTGCCAGTAGCGGCAAAACTGTTAGCTGATGCCACTAGAACACTTGGATCAATATCTAAAGGATAAGCAGTATTGGGTATTCGGTTAAGGTTAGAAGCTATTAAAATAACAGTATTACCTTTAAGGATTAGGGAAGTCTTAGTACTATCTGGGTTAGTATAGCTACTACTATTACTAGTCTTAATAACTGGTGGCAGTAGAGCAAAAACTAGGTAGTTCTTTTGGCCATTAGTACGGGCTTTGGCCACAGCTAACTGATCGGCACTGCTGCCATAGGTAATATTGCCAAATAAAGCCGGATCAGCTGAATAGATACCGATGGCCCCGTCTGGTAAGCTTCTGGCTACTAAATAACTTGGTAGATTTAGGCGGTAAGACAGATTAAAACTGCTAGTTGTTTGATTGAGAACAATGTCTTCTTGCAGACCGTTTTGCTTAATAGTATAGATATCTTCGGCACCGCTGACACCGGTTAATGGATAAACTAAATGTGAAGCTATATCTTTACCTGATTCGGTATCGAATTGCGGCACTAAGCTAAAAGATAAACCACTTGAATTATCCTTGACAGTCACACCTTGACTTAAAGAAACTGGTAATTTCAAAGCATAACTGGCCTTAGCTGAGGTATTGCCAACCGAAACCGCATCGGAATTAATAACATCTGATGAACTGTTAAAATCCGATTTATTCAGGTAATAGCTGCTAGTTTGGGAGTTATAGCCAAACTTACCTTTTTGCATCAGCAGCGTATCGGCCGGTCCGATTAGCTTAGTATCAGCTGAATTTAAAACATAAGGAGCACCAAATAAACCGAATATGCCAATTATCAATAAACAGATGACTAGCGATTCGGCTGCCGGTTTGATAACTCTTCGATATTGCTCTGGATGCTGTTTGATATATACCTTGATCAATTGCCGCCAATGCAAAGCCGTTCTGATTAACCGGCGACCAACTCTATACTGCCCAGCTTTCACTAATATATATTTCCAGATTCGTTGGATATTTCGCAGCAGATAGTAACGATAAAGGCGGCCCAGGCGCAGCCAATAATACCGGACGACGACACGCGGTTTTTTAGATCTATTCCAATTAAAACCTTGCGGTTTTTGTCTTGTCGCAATAACCTCAGTCATACCTTAAGCACTATAGTAGACATTATATACCCACTATCATCTCTCGACTAGGTTAATTAAACTATTTTGGCAATAATAAACGGCCTATTTTCTGAAAAGATCTTTTTAAGATGTTTGGTTTTTTAAAAGCTCTTTCAACTATTCGCCGCACATCACGTGGTAATTCTGCCGCATGAGTATCACTTCTGGCTTGTCTGGTTATTGATGCATCGGTGTTAATGAAAGTTACTATTAAATCACCCTCTACCAGCATTTTACTAAAAGCAAATTCAACAGTTCTTTGAAGTCGTTCACGTTTCCAGCCATTAGATTGTCCAAATAATTCTAGTGGTTCAATAACTGGAGGCTTGGCGATGAGGTCTGGCTGACCAGGAAAGACAAAATGACGCTCGTCATATTCTATCAAGTGTTCCGGATTTTCGCCTATCTCTGTTCTGGTTATAGTTTCTCTTCCGACTTCGCTACCGAAAACGGCCAGATGAGCAATCATACTCTGGTAATTACCATATTCGGTATTAACGCTTTGTAGTCGCTGCTCTGCGTTATTAAATGGGCCAGTAGTATGTTCAAGAGTTAACATAAAAATCTTCAAAACGTCTAGGTATTTAAGTATTAGAGCAAATTAGGCAAATTGCAAGCTTAAGCGATATCTTCAGGTTGATCTAGGCTGGTGAGATGTTAACTTAATGCTTAGTATTCTAAATATATATAGTTCTCTTTATATGTATATATAATAGGGGGAGAAATTTTTAAGTTATTTATATCTGTTAATTAGCAATGAAATAGTATACATCGATGTATACTATTTTGGGAATATAAAGGTTTGGATTGCTTGTTAGATTTCAGCTGTCATTGAGACAAATAACGACTAATCATATATTTCCGAGCAGATATTAAATAGTCGGCAAACCGATATATCTTTTAAAGATTGAAAATCAAACTTAGGCACCGGCTAGTCAGCTATCGGCTGGCTGGCGATTGTCTAGATTTGATTAAATATTTCGGGTAGCCAGGGGCATTGAGGTGCGCTGGTGGCGCGGCTGATCCGAAGATCAATCTCAAAAGCCCTTTTACCCAAAAACCCGTGTCAATCGAGATCACTCCCGATATGGCTAAGGCCAATCGCCTTGGGGACGGGCAGATCACCGCTGAGAGACTCTTACCAACCTAGTGGTACGTCCTATGGAGGCGCTCCGGGTCTTGGTGGGCAATCCCATCATCTACCATGCACTGCAAGGTATTTGATGTGACTTCTTCGCCCCTACCGGAACTTTTTCATTACCTCATAGGTCCGTCAAGCACACGGTGCTCCCACAATAGGCGGTCTCCCATTCATGCGGATCACTGCCCGTCCTTTTTGGCGACCAAGAGGTGGCCCGTTAGCCGAGGATTCCAGGAGATGATCCTCCGCCGAACGCGCTGACCCCCAGGCCGCGGATAGAGATGAGCTCACCTACAGACGTCAACGCCATGTCGGGATATCAGGCCTGCATGCCCCATCGAAGTATCCGATCTCACCTAACCACTTTGGTCAAGCAATTTCTTCCTCCGCACGAGAGCCTGTTCGTCCTCTGGTCTGACGCCTAACGCTGCCATAACACTGATGGTCGGTTGGACACTGTCCATCCTGTACCGCCAGTGCTACGTTCGGTGTCTTCATCCCTGTTCCAGGAAACCGTTGTGCTGGTGGCTGGGAATTTCTTGTTTGCTTCGCACGGACAACTAGAGAAAAGCTTTTGACGCGTGAACGTCAATCCTACGGCCAGTGCATGTCGGTCCCTTTTCGTGGTCATTGATAAAGAGAGATGTTGTCGTAGCGTCAGATAAACCTTATCTAATAGTAGGACAACATCAATTTAGCCAATGCACGAAACCGGATTTGTCTTTTGGTTTAGGGTAAAATTTGCTGGCTACCTTGTAAAATAACACTTCGATCAAGTCCCAAAGACGATCAAAGTGCGCTTATTATAAGCCCAAATGTCAATAATTACAAGACATAAAGTTGACAATAAATCAAGCTATACGGATCAAGTGTTTTAAGGCTGCTCTCGGGTTAACTTGACTATGGCTGATTTGGTCGATGCCTTGGCCGTTTAAAGCCACAATTCCGGCAAGTGTACCGTGTAGCTGCCGGCGAGAGTCTATCCTATCGTGATGCTCTAAACGCCGAGCGGCTCGCACGCAAGCTCTCGGACTGACCCTGGCTAGTATTGGCAGGATATCGATTAATTTATTCCTGATAGCCGTGTCATTCTTGCTATTAGTAATGATCTGGAAAAAATCATAAATCAGCTGCTCTTTATGGCTCAAATAATGGGGCAGTTTCAAGCGCAAAGGGACCAGAATCGCCATACGCTGCAGATCGTCTTCAATCGGCCCCAAGCGTCTGCCTAGTCCTGTCATAAACTGCTGACGATTATCCTGCTGTTCGGAATCGGATTGATCTAGCCAGGCCTCAACCACCGCTTGGATATCGGCTGCACCAATGATTATCTTTTGTTTGCCAAAAAAAGAGGTCGGCAGATCTTGGTGATCTTCGGTTAACAGATCCATGACGACACTATTATTGCCGTTAACGTGGACCAAAGGCTCGACGGCCAATATACCGCTGTGACAGATTTCGACTTGCTGTACCGGCTTAGCCGGGTTCCCGATTTGGCCCTCAAAGTTTCCGATGATAACCGGCGTATTGGGTACTAATTTATGAAATTGGCTTAAAGTCTGACTAGCAATGTCTTTGTCTAAAGTTTGGCCTTGGCGTTCGTCGGGAATAAGGGCCCGCAAATATATCAAATCGTCGTCGGACACCTGACCGGCCTTGTGCGCTTCAGCCAGATCCCGATAAAACGCGGTCAGCCCGTCTTTGATGCTGCGCTCGGTATTGGCTTTAACTTGTTTGGCCTGATCAATTAATGGCAGCCAAGTTCTTTGGGTATCTTCAATGGCCGTTTGATAGCGACCAGTTAATGAATCAACCAGTTCGGTGGCATGATCGGCGGCGGAGACAATCATGACCAGTCGTCCTAATTCGCGAACCGGTCGTTCTCGAATCGGTAATTGAATATCTGTCTCAATTGTTTGTTCCGGCTGAACCTCGATCATTAATGGCATTATGGCTAAATTATGGTCTAAGAGCAAGAGTTAACAGTATCGGTTGTAGTAAATTAAACGCTGATTACATATTAGGCAGCGAACGGCTGATGGTCGGCTTGATAACTTGCTGCCAAATGGCTGGATCTTCACTGGACAGATTAAGTAATTGATCTTTGGTTGTGATATAAAACAACTGGTCGTCGTTAATAGCGGCTGATTCTAGGATATCGGCAGTCGTTTCCAGTAATCGTCTGGCTAAGGCTGGGGTTTCGGCTACCATTAATATACCCGACAGCTGGGTATGGGTGACCTGTTCCCATTGGCCGCCGGCGAGGTATTGGCAATAGTTTTTCAATTTTTTAGAATGGACAAACAGCGGGACATGGCTGGAGTAAATATCCAGGAAATAGTATTGCCGCGGAATCTGCGGATCGCTGCTGACTCTTAAAGATATAAAACTGTCGGGTAGGGGACGGGGGAAATGTTTAAATTCAATAAAATTAAGGTTGCTGCCGGTAAATATCCAAAGCTTGTGTCGGTAATAGCTTTTTAGGGCCAGATCGACCCGGTAAATATCCAGGCAGTAATCAATAAAGCGCCTGGATGCGTGAACATCTTTATAAATATTCTTTAGGGTATTACCGGAAATGTTATCCAGTAAACGCAGGTATGAAAAGGCCTTAGGCAGTAAAAAGTATTCGGCGGCTCGTCCTTCCAGACGGTAGCTGCATTGGTATTTCCGTCCTAGATATCCGTGCTTAACTAAAACTGCCAGTTTGGTGTATATACTATGAGCTCCTGAGAGTCCGTAATCTCTAGCCAAAAGATCTACCGTACCAAACCGATAGTTATAAAGCTGCTTAAAGATCGCCACTTGACTATAGCTAATTGCTTTTTCCTTAACACCCATAATAAAAAACAGTATAGCTCTTTTATATATAATATATAAAAGGAGAATTTGAAGGCCCTTTTTAGGCTGTTATTGAATCAATAATTCGTGTATATCGATATACACGAATTAGCCATTTTTCCTCTGTTATCCAAATTTCAATCTGTCAATACTGGCGAATTTTAGTGTCAAATAACAGGGGTAATTTTTTAATAATTCGTGATTATGGAGATAGAGCAGATTCATATAAGATCAGATGCTTGTGCTTGCTATTTAGGATTAATTGTAAGAGATTAGATCATAAGGAGAATTTATGTCGGAGACAATTGATGGTCCACGGAGATATCCAGAAACTAGCTTGCTTACAGCCGAACAATTAGAGGCGCTGAGAGATGAGCTTAATCAAGTCTCAGCTAATTTAATTAAATGGTTCGAACAACAAGGCCTTAATGATGAAGACTTACAAACCGAACGGGCCAGAAAATTTCAAGTTACCGGTCAGACACTAACTGAGATAATCGATTGTTACGGCGAACTGTACAGTCATCAGCTTTGGTTGATTGTGGGGCGAGAGAGTGTTAAAGCCTGGGTCTTTGAAACGGGGGCGCATAGTATGGAAGTCAGTCATATAGAGTTACCGCCTTATTCCGTTTTAACCCTTGATACTTCTCGTCTACAAGATACTTCCGGAACAATCGATCAACCAACGCCGCAAAAATATTATTTCAACTCTCCCGAACAAGTCATGGTTGGTGAAAGTTGGGGCAGGTTGGTGCCAGAAACGGCCCTCGCCAGAACACTGAGTGAGGGTGGAAGACTGGAACTAGTCTATATCGGTTAATCTCAGTTAAATGGTTGGTCCCACAGTTAATTAGAAATTTTGTATTATATTAAAGCTATGACGACAATCGTAATTTGCTCCAGTGCTAGTTTTTTCAAACAGGTAGTGAATCTTCAAACTTTTTTAGAAAAACAAGGTTACAAGGTCATTATTCCGGCCGGCGCAGAGCAGATGAAACGATCTGGGGATTATAATGTCGACCATTTCAAAACCTGGTTTAATAATCCGCAGGATTACCCTAAGAAAACGGTGCTCATCCGCAGTCATAATGCCGAGCTAAAAAAGGCGATGCCATACTGGTGGTCAATCATGAAAAGCGGGGAATTGCCAATTATATTGGTGGCGCCACGCCTATGGAAATGGCTATCGCCTTTTATCTGCATAAACCGATCTTTTTATTAAATGAAATCCCCAGTGACTCACCACTACTCGAAGAGATCATAGCCCTAAACCCGATTGTCTTGCACGGTCAAATCGACAATCTTAAAAACGAGATTGATAAACTAACTGTTAAGAGCGTTTGATTCGGCTTTTATCGCACTGATGACAATATTGAAGTAATTGTCACCGTGGGGAACATAATCCGGTTTTTTAGTCTGAACGTCTTTTTGAAAATCGGATAATTTTATCCAAATCAGCGAATCGACTTCCGAGCCTTGTATTTTAAATTTAAAATCGTCAGCCAAACGATATAAATAGATCCATTGAAATTCGTTTTCAATCATATCTGCCGATACCGTGATATAGTCCCTGAAAACGTTGATTAATCTTAAATCAGATGCATTGATATTTATGCCGATTTCTTCCTTAGTTTCGCGCAGGGCTGCATCAAGCGGGATTTCGCCTAGATCAATATGACCAGCAGCTGAAATATCTAATAAGTTAGGCCAGGTATGTTTATTGGCGGCACGTTTTTGGAGCAGGATCTCGACGCTATTATTGGACTGACGCCAAATCCAAATATGAGATGCACCGTGTAATAGACCTTTGCGAATAGACGGCTTATCGGCACCTTGGCCAATTAAAGCTTGACCCTGGTTGTCATATAGCTGCCAGAATTCCGGTTTATTTTGTTCCATATTGATATTTTATAACGTTATACCCGTTTCGAAGCATCGACGAATAACTTCAGTAATACTATTGAGTTTTAATTTTCTCTGTATAGTTAACAAATTGTCTTGGACGGTCTTAGTGTCTGGTAGCTTAAGTTCTTCGGCAACCTGAGCAAATGAATGGCCGTGGCTAACATATCTTAATATGACTATATCTTGAGCGGATAGGGGGTGACCCGATTCAGTCCGCAGTGGGCCATGCTCCAAAAGGCCATGACTATAACTTAGATGCAGGGCTTGGACTATATTCCGGACACCAAGTCTATCAAAAAGTCTGTCTAAAATTCTATCTTGCTTTTCCGCCTGGCCGTGGTAGGTAATTTGATAGTTACTTTCTCCAGCAGCTGCTCGTAATAACACCACTCTTTCTGATTCTGTAAGGTATGGTATAGACAGTTTTTCAAAACGTAGGCGGATGGCCGTGGCTATATCTGTAGCGCCGAGTTTACGGTAGGTGGAAGATAGTGCATGTTCCTGCTTATTAATATCGATTCCGCAACAAGCTGCTGCCTGTCTGGCTGTTAACCCTAAACAGGCCAGTCCAAATATTTTAGTTTCCAAATCGGTGAGCGGATTAACGATCTTGTCAGTCTTTTCTCGGGGCTTAAGTAAACCCGAGGTAAACCCAATGTAAACAGCATTGGCTAAATTATGAGCTGTTATTTTATGATAAACGGATGAAAGAAGACGACTACGGAGATATTCCCGCCTGACGCCTAATTGTTTAGCAATTCTTTCATGAGGAACTCCCCGAGATGCTAAATCCAGTGCTTTTAATTCTCTGGCGGTAGGATCTGGAGTTTTAACAGCGTCGGGGTGTTCGATGACCTTTATTCCATATTCGTGTTGAATCCGGGCGGCATGACTTAAACTTCTAACTCCTATTTTTCGAAAAATACGACCCAAAACTCCATTAGAAACGCTACAGGCTTTGATGCCAGTTATTTCAGCAATTTGCTGACTACTAAAGCCATTAATGGCTAAATTAAGCACTTCGGCTTCGTATCTGCTTAACGCTTTTAGCTGGCGACTAAAAGTGGGACGTGAGCTAATAATGCTATTCTCCAGACACTGTTTAATTATTAACGGCATAGAGTTGACACCGAATTTTTGATAAATTCCTTTAATAGTTTTTGCTAATTGATGCTTTTCTGTACCTGTCCTACGAGTAATATCTCTGAGGTTGTGGCCATTAGATAACATTTCTAGGATGGTTATTTCTCGATCATTTAGACTTACTTCAGGCTGGGGTTCACAGCTGCTAGATCTTATCGAGACAATTTTAGCGCTTTTATTTTTGGCCGGCCGGGCAACTTCCATAATCGCTATCGGTGTTCTTTGGAGTACTATTTCATTCAATTGTTGATAAAATGCCTGGTTTTTACGCAGTCCTAAGTACTGATTCAGACAATAATTACCCGGTGGGAAAAAAGAGGGCAGATTATCCCATGCCATATCCGTAGATAATTTATAGACCAACGCCTGCAAGAGATTCTCGATTGTACCGGGGGGGTGACTTTCGGTAATTTCAGGATTAAGCGATTGCATTAGACCCGCCAGCTCTTTATCTCCAAGTTTCAGCACGTTATATACTCGATCATTTTTGGGATCATTTAATATACCTAAAACACGTTGTTGAAGTAGCACTCTAAAGTTGCCTAAGTCTATCCAGTCAAGATATTTTTCTTTGCAAGTACTAAAAGATTGATAACCATATGGCATCCGGGTTTTGGTAGTTGCACCAGTGACTAGGGCCCAGACTATGCCGTTAAATTGCATTCTGGCCCTGTTAATAGCGATTTCGTTAGCTTCTTGATGTGCGGTTACTTCACCGTAAATTTGGGTTAATATTTCACTTTCCCACTGGTCTCGTTCCATTTCCAAGTCAAAAGCGTGCTCTGGTGTTTCTTGCCAGTCATTCCGGGTAACGGGTATTCGCATAATATCGGCACCTTCAAATAACGACTTAACGGTCATTCTTTTTGGTGCCTCCTCGATTGTTTCGCTAGTTTTTTGCCACATCGATTGCCAATGCTCTTGCGCCAGTAGCAGATGACTGATGGCACTGGCGGGGGTAGGGATAACCCTGACACTATCGTCATCATCCTCCAGGAATAAATGGCGGTAGCGTCCGACTTCCGTAACAGTTTCTTCGGGCAAAGGAACACCTTTTAGTTGATACACTTCACAGCTGTCAAGTAATGTGTCGATTGACCCCATCACCATGCGATAGGCCTGACGACGCTGATCCTCAGCCATCCCGCGAATCGATAACCGGGCAATAGCATTTTGGGTATCTAAGATTGAGGAATAATTTTCGCTTGTTTCTTGAGCTATTGACATAATTTTAAACATTCGTGTGATTAATTTTAGATAACCCGAATCGTCTGATTGAAAGATAAAAAAACCATCCACGGAAGGATGGCAAATCAGACGGACAGCTAATGTTGGCTTTCATTAGTAACGATATAGTTCCCGGCAGCTCTTTATGACTTTACAGTATACTGTAATTACCTAACAGTCAACTTCAGCGTAAGATATTACAACAAAAATATTAATATTTAACGTAATTCACTAATAAATGCTCTGACTTCTCTGGATACTGCTAAGGAATTTTGTTTTAGCTCCAATAACCCTTGGTGATCGGTGAGCATAAAATTATTGACGCTCGGGGTAGTCAAAAGCTCTCTGGTGCGCAGGCGTAAGGCTTCTAAATAACTGCTAGCTTCGGACCAGACTTGATGCTGCTGGACGCATAATCCGGTAGATGGATAATTTTCGGGCAGGGCTGGGTAATCCTCGCCCAGTTCGGTGGTGCAATAGGTCCAGATTATGCCATTTAATAATTTTTGCGGTGATCGCTTGCTTCTACCTTCTCGAGATCGAACAACCTGATAGCCGACTAGCGGAGCAATTTCAAACTCCCAAAAACTACCGATGCGGCCGATATTATCGATAAATTCAATATTTTCCGGATGTATCAGCCATTCCGGCCGGGGATCGGGAATTTGTCGGTGCAGCTCATACTCAAACAGATCCGGCAAGCTTAAAACCTCATCGTCGGATATGTCGCCATTCAATAATTCAGACTGGGCAAACGGGTTATATTTTTCTTGATAAAGAAATAATTGATCAAACCATTCTCCCAGAGATGCATCTCCAGAAAGTAGCATTTCAGCGGCATGTCTTTTAAAGAAATTACGGGCCGCCTCAATGGCCTTGTTTTCGGCTTGTTGGCCTAGGCGAGCTGCTTCAAGTTGTCCGAGAGCGTCATCGGAATCCCGCAGGTTGCGTCGTAATCTGCCTTGTTCTTTTTTAGTTAATATGGCTCTGTGTACTTTACGGACAATATCTTGGGTAGTATCGGCGTAGAGTCCCTCAAGAGGGATTTCATGATTTAAGGGCATAACTTATTTTAAGATAATCCTTATATTCTTAGCTTAAACTAATCTTAAATTATTGGCCGGCTCATCAGCCTGAAGCCGTAATACGACTTGGTGACCGTTAACTCAACCATCTGAGCTTACGGTAGCATGAAATAAATATATATACAAAATCATTATCGATTAGGTTTTATTAAAAAGCTTCACGCACTGGCGTTTTTAGGTCTATACTAAGCATTAGCTTACGAAAACACAGACTGTCATAGGGTTATTCATTGCGTAAGTAGCTAAACAAACCAACGCATTAATATGACTCGTTATAAGCATCTGATTATCGTACCGGGACATGCTTGTTTCCGGAAATCGGTAAAGTCCGTACCACAAAATCCATCTAGCGATGATCCCTGGATACTCCTTCCATTCCAAAAAGGTGAACCGGCTTATTATGTAGCCCACATCAAAAAAGGTATTCAGTTACTGCAAAAAGATAACGATGCTTGTTTGTTGTTTTCCGGCGGACGGACCAGAGAAGGATCGGGCGGGTGGAGCGAGTCTTCCAGCTATTTGGCTGTGGCCCGACACTACCACTTTTGGGTCAAGCAATCGGCTTCAGTCAAAACTCTAATATCTAGGATCGGCTGCGAAACTTATGCGGCCGATTCTTTTCAAAATTTACTGTTTAGCCTACTGCATTATTGTCATCAGTTTCAAACCCCGCCCGAGCATATCTCGGTTGTCGGCTGGAGATTCAAGACTAAACGATTTGACTTTCATCGTCAAACCTTAGGCATTCCCAAGGAGCAGTTCAGTTATATCGGCTGCCGCAACCCGATTAATTTAGCCGAAGCCCGGCAAAACGAGGCTATTGCCTGCAGTCAATTCAAGGCTGACCCGTGGGGTAGTCACAGTCTGTTATTTGATAAGCGTCGCTCCCGAAATCCCCGCCATGACCGCTATCCGGAGCTTGACAGTTTATCGCTTCAATCTTTGCTAATGGCTTGGCAATCGGATCAAACCAGTACCCAGACTGCTATGCATAGTATGTTATCCGAATTTTAGATTGATAATCACTCGCTAAGTGATGACTCGGAATTTGGTTCCGACAATATTTGATAGACAGCGGCTAAGGCTTGTTCGCGAGTCATCACACCTCGGTCGGCCTGCTGCATGAAGCACTCAAACACTTGATAGGGTACTTCGGCGGCACTGGGTTTGGGTTTTAGTAGGTTTGACCGGTGCAACTGATAGACTTCTGACGCTAAAGAGGTATCCGCTTCCGGAGAAATCGGCAGGAAACCTGCGTATAGCATTAATCTGCCTAATTCTCGAGGGTCAAGCGCATAAGGTACAATATCTTCTCCTAGATCGCGGTAATGGTCCCAATAATACAGATCTTCGGTAAATAATTCGGGTAATTCCGTATCATTTTGGATCGTAAAGTCATTTCTGATTAATGCTCCGGCTATTTGATGGAAAAATCTATTTCCCTCAAAAATAAAAAGGGCTCGATGGTTACCGTCCGGCCTTGGTCTTTCATCAATATAGCGAATATGATTGTAGGCAGCCGCCTGACCGGCATACACAAATAAACCGGTATTTTTACGGGTCATCCGATATCTTTTCCAGTCTAAATCAAAAAGTATTCTTGGTTCTGGTTCTTTCATAGAATCCATATTGGCTGTCTAGATAACTAATAAAAACTATAAAACGATCTTTGGATTTCTACAAACACATAAGTCTCTCAACTTTTTGGTTTTAAAAAAACTAAATGAGAATGTCACTTGATAATAAGTTTTCAGAGTTGTACCAGACGGGAGGGGATGGCGGGTGGCCACGATTGGTTTGTCCGTTTGCACGAACGCCGTGATCGTGGTCCCCTATGATACCGCTCTCTAAAGACCCTGGAAAAACTTCCAGCCCTTCGCGACAGCGATGACCATCCACAGAAGCGTAGCCGCAGTGGCGGACAAGCCAACCAGGCGCACGAGCGAAGACTGCTCAGGAGCGAAGTTGGCTACCAGCACAACGGCGGCGACACACGAGACCCCAACGATGGGCCAACACCACTTCCAGTGACACCAGATAGCGGTAGCGCTGAGCGCCAGCATGATGCATGCCAGGCCGAAGCGGAACAGCCAACCGTAGTTACCCAGGAAGATGGTGTCGCGATTGATGATGACAACTGCCAGCATCAGGCTAGCAAAGATCAGCATGCAAACGGAGTGAAAAAACTTAGTCACGGTGAGACTCCTACTGCGACGTATGGTACAACTCTTACAAAGAACGCTTTACCTTACGGAAAGCTGTATTATATTAGCATATATTGCTAAATTATGCAATAGTACCCGCTAGTTATGATAATATTTAGAATTGAGTTATTTTTTTTACTAACAGGGATAATAATTGGTAGGATTATAAATTAATGGAAAACGCACCCAAGATAGTTCCCTTAGATAGACTATTAGCCGAACCAGATACCGATGGCCCGCCTGATTTAAGTAAGCTTAGTCCTTATGAACGCGGTAAATATGACATGGAGCAGCTCGGTATCACTTTAGAGGATATGCAAGAAGCTGAAGTCAGACGTCTAGGTGAGCCGACGGCCCGGCGTATCTTTGTTTTATATGCCGAGAATGTCGATGGTAAAAGTCCGGAAGAAATAGCCAAAACCGAAACACCGGCAGATTATTATGACACTGGATTTGCTCAGGAGTTATTAGATAGGGCTTTGAAAGAATTTATCAATAAAAATCGTCCACCTAAACCCGATCTAACTAAAATGGTCAGTCGCCGCTTGATTTATCGTGCCATGGTTAAAAGTGCACCTCTCGAAATTCCCGGATTAACTGAAGAATAGCTAAATTACTACGAACAGTTAGTGCCTGAAGATAAAACTGGAGGTCCTGGGATTAGACACCGTAGGTATAATCGGGAAGTGCTTCAGGCTTGTAATTATTATTTAAACACTGGTAAGGTTCCATCAGGATTACCTTCAGAGCCAATTTGCCGAGTCAGATTAAGGGAGTGGTGTCACGATCCAGTAGTACTAGATGCCATTCTTCAAATGTTGCTTAATAACCAGGCATACGAAAGACTGCAAAATATCTTAAGAAGTGAGAGAATCGAAATTTAATCTTAATGTTGCGGGTTCTGTAAATCTGCTCCGTAGGTTAAATTAGCTGTATTAATAAAGGTATCCTTATCGCGGATGATGGCTTGGGGTGGCAATTGTGTGGAATGGGTGGTGATACCATCCAAACGCTTGACGGCCGTACCGATAGCCAGAAATTCGATAACCCCGTTACCTAGATCATAGATATAGGTTTTGATGCCCAGAACATCGTCAGCGCCGATTTCCTCGGCTTGGGTCTGAAGCCGTTTTAACGATTCCTCCCGGGCGCCATAGATCATTTCGGTCAGCGTTTTAATTTCGCCTTTAAATATATTACGAATGGCCGCCCTGATGCCGCCGGCTACACCCAGTGAATAAACCGAAGTCCCGAGCACTAATTTCAACGGAGCGTAACCCAGTTTGGCAATATTCCAGGTTTCTTCGGCTGTTAGATCGCTGGTAGTGACCCCGCCGACTTGGCCGGCTAGCGGATTAACAGCTTGATTATAAGAAGCCGTACCAATCATGATCATTTCTTGCACGCCGGAAATCCCGATCGGCAAGATAGTCGTCCGGATACCGATAACGCTGTTGGCACCGCGCTCTTTGGCTTCCTGCTGAATCCGTTGTAAAGCTAGGTTCCGGGTAGTATTAAAGATATTGCTGTACTGTTTAACTTCTCCTTTGGCCAATTGCCGTAAACTGCCCAATATTCCCCGGCCGAAACCGATGGAGTAAGCGACATTGCCAAAGACAAAACTGATCGGCGCGTAGCCGGCATCCCATTGGCAAAATAATTCTTGGCCATCGGAAGAAGTTGTAAAGGGAGTATGTTGGGCTTCCTGGCGTTTCATAGTTGAACCGACTGTCAAAAATTCGACATTTCCTGGATGAAATACTAACTCACTAGTAACGCCGCTGGCCCCGTTACCACCGCTGCTTTGTAGTTCCTGGTCAAAACGCTGGAGCGATAATTTACGCCCTTGAGCGATCATATTGGTATAGGCCACTATTTCGCCGCCGATAAAAGTCCGGATATTGGAACGTATGCCGCCTAGTACCCCCATCGAAAAGACACTATTGCCAACCAGCAAGCTGCCGGGGTTATATCCCAGCAAATTAACGCAGTACATCTCATTACCGGATAAGCCGGAGTACTGGGTATTAATCGCCCGAGCACCAGGTAGCGGATTAGCACTGATTAGTGGCTGACCGCAGGCAGTACAAATGGAAAAACCTGGCGGATTAGCGTGACCGCAATGTGAACAATTCATAAAATACCTCACTCCTCAACATCAAATTCTAAGGCACATTGTAGCACGGACTTTAACTATCTGTTATTAAACTACCTCAGTAAATCGGAGTTTATACAATAAGGTAAAGTATAAGTTTCGTCCTTTTGGACTCATCAGTACGAATACACATTCGTAAACTTTCGGTACCGAACGAATGGAGGGAGCGGGGAGGCCGCAGAGAGCCAGTACGGCGCATCGGCTCTAAGGGCCTCCCGCTGCCACGTCACGCTGCCCGATAGCTGTCATTGGTAAACGGCGGCGGCTGTCCGGAGAGTAGCCCTTAAGTACCCAGATGTAGGTACTGTAAAAGATACTGGGGCAGCCGTAGTGCTCCAAGAAGTACTTGACATCCCAGTCAGCATCACGGCACAGCCAGTTGGTGAGTCGAATCCCCACATAGCGGGAGACCCAAAACAGCAACAAGGCAACCGGAACGCCAACCAAGACACTCAAGCCCCAGGCGATGCCCGCGAACTTCTCGACGAGCAGCACCAGAAGCAACCACAGGTCGACCGCTGCTATCGCGACGCGTCGCGGATCGTTGATCGTTCGGCCGAGATAGGGCACGCCTGATCCTCCGCTTAATCGACTGACAGTGATCGTTTGGTCGGCTTTGACCGGCAGGTCTTGACTAACCAAACCAGGTGAATCCCTGTACGGCGTTGCAGGACGCGGTGATCAGCCAGACGAGGAAGTACACCAACGCCAGAAGCAACACAACAACGACAACGGTAAATACGCCGTTGCGAACGAGGTGATGTGACTGGGTCAAATGTCCTTGTTACATGAGATCTCCTTGCTAGTTTCGATGACGACGATCGGATCCGATTCCCAGTACAAGGGCAATGACCACGCCGATCACGATGACTGCGCAGACCACTACGGCGATGATTACATCATCCACCAGTTCGTGGTTCTTGACGCAGAGTACGACAGCCAAGAAGATGACTAGGGCACCAAAGAAGGTGCCTAGCGTCAGGTAGCGGGAAGCTCTTTTGACGAGCGGCAACTAAAAACCTCCATTTTGTTCGGTACGAGCGTTCCACGCATCAAAAAATGCGGACGCAATGGGTATACACTATCATAAAAGTTATGGTATTGCAATTGTGCTAAAAGATTATAAAAGATAGTTTTTAGGTAGCTAAATTTATGACAATTATCTAATTAAAAAACTATTGAGATTTAATAAATTACTTGGCAAATGTGTGATCGTATCGGATAGGGAGAGGAGCGCGGGGGAGACCGCTGGCGTCGCTTTTGGCAACAGTATCAGCGGTCTCCCTGCCACACTCACCGCACCACCCGCAGGTAGTTATCGCCGGACAGTCGAGGCATTCTTGGCGTAACGGCACCGCCTTGGATAACCAGTAGATGCCTGGTTCCATTAAACGGTTTGCCGGATAGCGACGTTCTCCGCGGCAGGTCAGGTGATCTTGGGTACCGCTCGAGACGGCTGCATAGGGCAGTGACTTGATTATCTCCTCCATCGAATGACTGATTCTGCCTGACGGCTGGCTTCCATCTGAGGTAGCGATAACCGGGACAGAACAACCCGAACGGCGACGTCAACAGATAACGTGACGAGTCGTCGGTTTTCAGGGCGGACCAGATGCTAGCGGCTCTAGTGCGGAATGCGACAGTCATCATTACGGCTCGCTGCGTAGCTAGCCCTTCAGTTGCTGCCGATATACACGTACCTTTGCCGGGAACGGGTAGGGTCGATATTCCTCGATCCAGAAGACCAATAGCAGGGCTCCGAGGATGCCGAACGCAAACTCCGACAAGCCCAGCTGATAGACACGGTAGAGGCCCCAGGCAAGTAAGCCCAGTATAAGTACTGAGACTACCAGACACTTAATCAACCTAAACACGATATCCTCCATATCCGATACTGATAATGTGCGACGTCGCTAATTGCAACGTGACGGGCACACATTAACAGAATCACCTGAAATATACAATATAAACTGTTAACAATTTAAGACTACAAATACAGTAATTTGTTAGAAATAACGATAATCATTTTGATTAATAAACATAAGCTTAATATTAATTTGGTATATGTGTAAAATATATTGAATTAATATTGACATTATTGTGTTTCGTATTAGAGTGAAGTTAGAAGATAAAGATGGTGTGAGGGTGGGCCAAAAAGTGGTAGCGCTCTGTTGCTGTGGTCGATCTATCATAAATAAACTCAAGGAGGGCAAGTGTATGAAAAAAATAGCAATTAGCTTTGTGGCAATTGCAGTCATTTTGTCATTGTCCGTTGGTGCTACGGGTGCTTATTTTACAAGTCAAGTTACTGCTACGGGCAATACATTTGCTTCCGGAACGATAGAACTAACAGTTAATAGCAAAAGTAGTGGCGTTTCTAGGGTCTATATGGTAAGCGGCTTACACCCTGGATCATGGGATCTGGCTGGTCAAGCAATACTTAAAAATATAGGAACTCTAAATGGGCACGCTTGGGTCGAGATAAAAGATGTTGATGTGTCGGGTGGAGATCGTCATTCATTGGGCAATTTAGTATGGGCGAGCTTTCAACTTAATCAATCTCCTTGGACGCGGTATGGAACATTCATATCTTTAAATAATGCTCAGGGGGTCAAGACTGATCTGCAAAACATTAATGCCGGGCAGTCTTTACCGATTGTTGTCTATGCCGTATGGCCGACAACCAATCCAGACTGGGTTGATAATCAAGCGCAAGGTCAGACACTAACATTCGACGTCGTTTTTCACCTAGATCAAATACATTGATTAATTCTATTTAACTATAAGCAAATATCTTAAGAAGGGATAATTTAGTAATGAAGAAAATTGCATTAAGTTTAGCGACCATAGCTGCAGCCGTCACGCTTGCTGCTAGTGCAACGGGCGCATATTTTAGCAGTTCCTGGGTGTCAGCTGGTAATCAATTTACAACAGGTAGCCTTACATTAGATAGTTCGTATGGTCTTCCAATTATTGTGACTAATTTAATGCCGGGTGTGCCACAAACTGTCAATGTAGGTATTCACTATACTGGTGGTTCAAATGCGGATATTTGGTTGGGTTCGCTTGACACAGCTGGATATAGTGGCTCAACTTATATTGGTAATGAATTAAATGTACAAGTAGTTGGAGCTGACTCCTACAATAACGGTGTTACTTACTACAGTGGCACACTAAATAACCTACAAAACAATTGGAACTGGATAGCTTCCAATGTAGGTAATGGTTGGTACGAATACAATGTGACATTCACGTTAGCTGATAGCGCAACTAATCAGAACGTCAATAACACGACTACGGACTTCCTATTCTATGCGGTCCAAACCGGTGCTGGTGCGCCGACAACGGCTCCGTATTTGGAAAGTTCAACAAATCCAACTAATTTCTAATAAATATATCCCGTTTCATTAGTTGCCTCATAATATTTGGGGCAACTAAATGAGGCTAGATATTAGCTTCAAAAATGTATTTATGAAAAAAGCATGGAATATATTTAAAGGAATTGTTTGGGGAGCAATAATTATTGCTGCTTTGTTTATTATTGTTACTTCATTTAACTTTTTAGGGTTTCAAATGTTTATTGTTAAATCCGGATCAATGGAGCCAATAATTCAAACAGGTAGTGTGGTTATAGATAAAAAAGAAACGAACTATAACATCGGCAATATAATTACTTTCAAAAACGGGGATAAGAATGACACCACTACTCACCGCATTGTCGCAATGGGCACGCAAAGCGGCTCAACTTATTACATTGTCAAAGGCGACGCCAATAATGCTCCAGATCCCAATAGAGTCCCTAAAACCAATGTTGTCGGTAAGGAACAGTTTTCTATACCATATCTTGGCTACATTATAAACAGTGTTAGGACATTACCCGGCTTAATTATTCTGATATTTATCCCGGCTATCATTATCATCAGCGAAGAGATATCAAATATTAAACTTGAGGTTTCAAAGCTATATGCTACTAGAAAGAAAGTAGTTAAAGAGGTCGAAAAACTAGAAGAAGTAATTGAAAGGGGAGAAAAGAAGATTACTAAGCGAATTATTAAAAAATCTCCGATGAAGGCGAGGGCAACTAAATGATCAAGAAACTTGTCTTAATTTTCGTCATGTTTAGTGCTGCTGCAGCACTTTGGATGGGTATGTCCGGGGCTTACTTTTCATCTAGTGCGGAAGTATCAGGAAATACTTTTTCTACCGGAATATGGGGATCAACAAATACTGGTAATTAAAATTAGATTACATATAATATCTTGATTTTATTCTAGACATAAAAACACTATAATTATATAATGTTGTCGCTTTAACCATCTTACTGGTTAAAAGTAAATTAACAAGGTAGCAAGGTTTAATTTGCTTGAAAAACTAATCAATATTGTCGATTGGTTAATGTGTCACCACAAAGTTAGAGAACCATTGGGTTGTCTTACGGTGCGGTGACACCTTGCCACAAAAACGACTCTTATTAAATAAAAAAGGAGGCTGTGTAGTTGCTCTAATATCTTGGTTTGGGTTACACGGAGACTGGTTAGGAATCCAGCTGGTAGCGATCGCAAATCACGGAACGACCTGAATCGAGGGACTAAGCTGAATGCTTAGATGCCCTCTCCGCAATACTCTGGAGAAAAGGATGAAAATCCGACCACACTGGTGGCAAAAATTCCTGTTCCTTGCGAGCGGAATGTTTCTACTCGCCGGCGCAGGAGCCATGGCATCAACCACCGTACTTGCCTGGGAACAACCAGCGGTCACGGCGCTGTGTGCCAGCAGCACCTCCAACTACGACTTCCAGGTCATACTCGCCAACGAGACCGGGGTAAGCTCGGCGCCTACCCAGACTCTCGACTACTCGTGGGGCAGTGAAGACACCGCCAACCCGACCGGATCGTTTACGGAACCAACTGTCGGCGGTACTTTCGTTGTCAGTCTTCAGCGAGACGGCAACGAGACGGTGGTCTACATCTGGTACGGAGCTGACCACACAGCAGTCGGTTCGGCAACGGCTAACGGGACAGCATGTGCTACCCCAACGCCTACGCCCTGCCCAGCATGCACCGGCCCCGGTCCAGTCAACGGCGTGTCGATCATCTTCGACAGCGGCAGCACCACCTGTGACCTGGTTTACGCGGGAAGCCCGTGCTTCGGACCCCCGTACACCGACATGAAGCCTGGTGACACCACCACCCTCACGCTCGGCGTTGACCAGGAGAACACCGAGAACGCGGATGCTACGGTCGACCTCACCTGGACCGCGGGGCAATTCGTCTACGTCGGCAACGGGGATACCTCCGCTGTCTGTACGTCGACTGCAGATAGCGTCTCGTGCGTCTATACCGACTTCGCCCACCAATACAAGTACGACAGTTACACGTTCACTGTCGGCAACAACGCAGCCGGTAGCACTGCGACCGTCAACATTTCAGCAACTGTTGGTGACTACGCCACGGGCGGGATCGTCTGCACGACAGCTGATATCGTGATGGCGGTACCCTCGACGCCCACGCCGACGCC
>Ga0181520_10005296_pt1 | contig 20683 bp, 39 predicted proteins | sample PEATcosm2014_Bin_29_FD_132451 | JGI IMG/M metagenome (GOLD analysis project Ga0181520, IMG submission 132451) | Peatland microbial communities from MTU Mesocosm Facility, Houghton, MI, USA - PEATcosm2014_Bin02_30_metaG | ecosystem: Environmental > Terrestrial > Soil > Wetlands > Peat | place... | reverse complement strand
TAACAAGGACGGGGTTGCCAAGGCGTATTTCAAGGTTGGCGAGGAACTCTTCATCACCGGCAAGGAACAGCGCATCTACTATCCGTGTGCTGAATTCGCCCTCATCGGTTATGACGACCCGAAGTCCAACTTCAAGCGGGAACGCTACTATGGGATTACCATCCCGACCGGCGAAGCCCGTTACGTCCTTAACAAGCGGGAAGGCAAGATTAAGCTGGTCGAAGGCCCGCAAATCTTCCTGCCTGATCCACGCTTCGAAGTCATTGTCCGTCGTGTGCTTGACGACAAGACGGTCAATCTCTGGTTCCCGACAAGCGAAGACGCTCTGGCATTCAACCAGCAGCTTCGCTCACTGAACGAAGACCCGTCTTCGAACTACCTCGCGGAGAATACAGTGCTGGCAGCAGCGGCTGACATCTCTCGCAGCATGAACCGTGGTTTGACGAAGAGCGCGAAGTTCTCTGAGCCAGCAGCAGGTTCCGGCTACGAGGGTGACCGCCTGAGCCGTGGCACCAAGTTCACCCCTCCCCCAACAATCACACTCGGCTCCAAGTACGATGGCGTACCTTCCATCGGTGTTTGGACTGGGTATGCTGTACAGGTCGTGAACAAGTCAGGTGACCGCCGTGTCGAAATTGGCCCGACGACTATCCTGCTGGAATACGACGAGACGTTGGAGATGCTCGAACTCTCCACCGGCAAGCCGAAGACCACTGACACCCTCCATCGCGATGTGTACCTGCGGGTTGACAACAACCTTGTCTCGGACATCGTTCGCGTTGAGACGGAGGATTTGGTCAACGTGGACCTGAAGGTTTCCTACCGCGTGAACTTCCTGCGTGAGCACTCGGACAAGTGGTTCTGTGTTGAGAACTACGTCAAGTACCTGTGCGACCACATGCGCTCACTGCTCAAGGGTGCCCTCAAGAAGCATGGCGTCACAGCCATCATGAAGGATTCGGCAACACTCATTCGTGACGTTGTACTCGGCAAGAAGACTGGTGATGAAGCCCGTCACCGCTTCTTCTCGGAGAACGGTATGGATGTGTACGACGTTGAAGTTCTCAGCGTGTCAATCGCGGATACCCACAAGGGCATCGCAGCACTGCTCCAGAACGCCACAACGTCTGCCGTCGAGTCTGCCATCACTCTGGCTTCAGACGAACAGCGCCTGTCCGTCACCCGCCGCAAGACGGAGATTGACAAGGAAATTGCAAATCTGACCACGAGCGTGTCAATCCACAAGCAGGAACTGGCAATGCAGGTCACCAAGGCGGAAGCCGAAGCCACCATGGCTGAACTCGAAGCCGAGGTTGCAGAGCAGGTCGCACGTTTGGATGCGGCAGTGGCAGAGCAGACGCAGCACGACGCTGTTGCCACCGCAGAGTTCAATCGCACGAAGATGCTCTCTGACTATGAACTGACTCAGGAGAAGGAACGTGTTGCCCTCTTTGAGAAGAAGATGACCGCACTTACCCCGAATCTGATTCAAGCTATTCAGACCATGGGCGACAACGAAATGGTCACTCGCCTGTCCACTGCTTTTGCTCCACTGGCTATCATCGAGCAGACGAGCACCAGCTTGGTCATGGAACGGGTGTTCAAGGGCACTGCCATGGAGACTATCCTGAACAACGTCAAGGACCGTGCGAAGGCTGCAACGGCGAAGTAAGCCAACAACTAACATCACACTGAGAATGGGAGGCTCCGGCCTCCCATTTTTCGGGAGAAAAAATGGACTTCAAAAAGATTGAGAAGCTTGAAGCAACCACTCCCTGTTGCACCGGATGTCACGGCACAACCCACTTCATCACTGGCACCGCTTATCAGTTCTTGAAGTGCGATAATTGCGGTCAAACCAGCACCGCCCCCTCCTCTTTAACCCACACCATCATCGCCGCTTACAGCTTTCCACAAAAAAACACTATCCAAAAACGCATTCAGCCATGTATACTGTAAGCATGAAACCTGATACCGAGGCTGGACAGGAATTACTGTACGTTTTGAAGCGCCCGGATGGAAGCGTTCGGGCAGAGTTACCAATGACACCTTCCATGGCAGCGAAGATAAATGCTGCTCGGAAGAAGCGTGGATTTTTTGACGGAGATTGGGAGCCACAGCCTGTAAGCCAATACGGGTTGTGGCATCTCAACTTTACTGGGATGCCGGATTGGATGCTGGACGCCTTGAAGAAGGCGCAACAGGAGGGCCAGAGTGCAACTCACAGAAAAACAAATCAAGTGGGTTCATAACGGGTGCATCATCGTCATTCTTGTCGATGTGTTCTCCGGCTTCGCCGATAGACACAACTTCATCGGGTCGGGTATCGCCGTCGCTGCTGCTGTTGTGATGTGTCTCATGTTCTCCGTCAAGAAACAGAAGGAGCCGGAGGTAGCGGAACAGGAGAATGAGCACTACCTGACTGTTAGGGAACTCATCGACCGGCTGGAACTGATTGGTGACAAAACCAACGTGGTGGTTGACTCCAATGGACTCCCCATTCTCAGCATCAGTTCGATGTACGATGAGGACTTTGGTTGTGCAACTTGGTTACGCGGGGCTCCCGGTGCTCGTCAGATGTATAGAGACGCGAGAGGCGGACTGAAATGGAAAAAGTGAAAGGTTCCGTTCGCATGAAGCCCGTCGCCGTGGAAAATGATGCCGTCGTGGTCGATGCCCTTGGCGATTACTATGTCAGTCGGGCAATCATGACACAGCTTGGGCTCAAGGACAGCGACTTGGTGAAGGTCACGTTCGAGAAAGCGTAACAACATGTTGCAGTGGACACCATTTTCGAAACCACCGAAAGATGGTCAGTTGATTCTGACTCGCCGTGGTGTGATTATTCAGTCGGCGATTTTTCGTTCTGTTTTCTCGGAGCATCTGACAACGATTTACGGTGAGGTCTGGATGCCAGCCGTGGACATTCTGAACGCACCGATGGGCTACGACCGAATGTTTGGTGACCTCAAACTGTGTCTATGTGGTCACCCCTACTATCGCCATTTCGACACCTATGAAGACATGAGCCCCATAGGCTGCAAATATTGTCACTATGACATTGAAGGGGTCGAGTACCAGAAAGAAACCAAGGTACCAAAAGACGTGGACGTGAACAGATTTGAGTACAAAGATTGGGCTCCATTCGCCAGCATCTGTTCTGGCTTCAAGTGGGATGGTGTGGAAGTTTCATTAGCTGAGTGGGAGGAAACTCGTCATGCCGTCCACAGCGAGTAGGGTTGTGACCCATTTAGGAAAAGGGTTCGCTCATGCAGTCGAGAGTGTCATACTCCTGTCTCGATACTTGCTTGTGCCTTTGTTTCTCGCCCTTCTGTTTCGTATCTTTACCATCATCGTGGACTTCTATCAAGTTCTCATGGGACGAGTTCAAGCGGAGGCTCTGAATGAGCACACGCTTGTTGTGCTCCAGCTTCTGGACATCACAATGGTCGCCAATCTCATTTGGCTTATTTCTGCCGGGAGCTATTACGTCTTCATCGACACTGGTATATCGAAAAAGAGACGACCACGTTGTCTCACACATATTTCTTCGGGCATCTTGAAAGAGAAGATGGCTGGTTCTCTCATCGGCGTAGCCTCGGTGCATTTGCTTCAAGTGTTTCTCCACATGGATAATTTGAACTGGCCGCACCTTGCCGCTATGCTCACTATCTATGCCGCATTCATCTTTGGACTGCTGGCTTTCTGCAAAACCAATTCCGCTATTCATCATCAACATGATTCAGAGGCGACTCATGAAAATACCTAATCTGATTCTTCTAACCGGGCTCCTTTTTCTTCCACTTGCAAGCTGTAAAATACGGAAGGCGGAACAAGCCAAGGTTTACCATTTTGCCAACGGGGTCAAGGCGTTCGAACTGGACAACGACTGGTTCTGGAACTCTGGCACTGGCGACGATTGGGTCAAGAATGACTCAATAACACCATCGACCTACACCAAGGCTCGTCTGGTGTCCGAGGATGAAGAGAAATTGATGGTCGAAGAGGATGAGCAAACCCCTAACGAAGTTGAGGCCGACCCGGATACTGGGGCGGACAGTGGGGATGCTGGAGACGCGGGGGACGCGGGAGGAGACGATTGATGCCTAAGAAACGTAAACCCTTCACAGTGACCCCCTACAGGTCAATTGACAAGCGGATTGAGGTTCTCGGACCGGACGGCTTCCGCTTGTGGGTGGACAATGACGATGTGAATCCAAAGACCGTACGGGATGGACTCAAAAAAATGGTCAAAATCCTCAACGAAAACTGGCGAAATGGCGAGGATATTGACCTAGACACAGCCGAAGATAAACGTCGGAGGGAACGGCAACGCTGGATGTCGTCGTAAAATAATTTCCCCAAAAACTAGCCAAAACTACCTCCACCCCGGTATACTATGGGTGGGAGAGAAGAATGACAACCGCCACGATTGAACGCCGGATTGAAGGTCTTGAGAACTTCAAGGAAATCGTCGGAAAGTTCATCACTCGCCTTGGTGACCCCTCAAAATACGAGTTTCGGGGAGAGGTTATCGACCTCGGCGAATACGGCAGGGGCAAATGCACATGCGACCACCCGGTTCGCTATATGCTCCTGATTTGGGGTCCGAACGGTGAGGTTGCCCCGGTCGGATGTGAGTGCATCAAGCACTTCCAAGCCTACAACGAAACCCTCTACAACAAGCTGGAAGGTGCCCGTATCGGGCTCATGGAAGCCCTTGCTGCCGTCGAACGTGAGAAGGCCGAAGCCATTCGCCAGACCGAACGTGGCAAGCTGCAACCAGCCTACGAACTGGCTCGTCGTCGCTTCCTCGCCGTCTGCAAGATGCACGAAGACAATATCAACCGCTGGCTCCCACGCGCTATGTGGACGCTCAAGGCCAACCTGATGAAGAAGGTTGAGTACAAGACCACCAACGGCTTTCTCAAGTTCTACACTCGCATGTTGCTCGAAATCGAAAAGACACTCGGCATGTACGAGAGAGGAGAGTTACGCTAATGACTCGCAAACACACCACTTTCGTTATCAACCCTCCGACGTGGCCGAAGCGCAATAAGGTTCCCTATGAAGGATTTGCAACCACGATACGACCAGTTGGTACGCTGGTCGAAAGGTCAGGCTCTCATCGAGCAGTGCTCATTGGGGGCTGAGAAACAGCTTATCGAGCGTCTCGCTCGTGCGAAAGGCGGCAAGTAAATGCAAATGCCATGCGATATGCACACGACCGTGGTTGAAGGCTGCTCCGGCTGCAATTGGATGAACAAGACAGAACCAACGCCGGGTGCAACATACTGGTCGCCGGAGGATAACCGGAACGAAGTCATTGCCAAGATCAAGGCTGCGTTCAAGGCTCGTGGACTTCGTTACAGCGTCACAGGTGGACGCGGAACAGCATGGGGCTGGATTACCATCGACCTGCTTCCTGCGGTCTACAAGAAGCTGGACGAGGCTGGTCGCAAAGCGGCGTATCACATGCTTGGTCGCTATCTCGGCAAGGAAACCGGCTGGACAAGTGAAAGCATCCCCGCCAGCAGCGATTACTACCGGGAGTACATCGACCGTGCGAACGGTCGGACGCCTTCTGTTATCGGCGAACCTTACTGGGATTGAGGATACCATGAAGATTGAGATTACGAACGCCTCAGGATTTCAACTCGCAAAGGTGAACACCTTCGCGAATGGTTCTATTCATTCGGCTCAAGGCTGTTTAGTTCACGACCAGCTAACTGGGCGCATACCGCACATGCACACAGAGCAGGATTTGGTGAGATACGCCAAAGAGAACAACTTGACAATATCTTTCCAACGGTGAGGATGCCATGACGTTTCATGAGACGATAGCTTTGGTGGTCACGTGGTTCTTCGCTACCCTCCTGCTGGTTGGCTCCATTGAAGTTTTGCAACCCAACCAGAAAGAGCGGGGCTTCTTACAAAAGCTGGCCGTCCTGATTACCACGGTAGTTTTTGGACTTCTGTACATTGCTATGTGGTGCCTGAGTACCACGGGAGTGCAGTAATGATTCAACACAGCCAACGCTTTCTTCGTTTGATGTATGAGGCCGCACGACGCACTCGCGTCATTCACATTTCGGCGGAGAAATTCCGCACCGGCAAGTTGGAAGACTTGCAGATGTACGAGTTCAATGGGCAGGAATTCTTTCAGGCTCTCAGTGAACGCTGGCAGTATTCCGAAGAGGCCGATGAGTGCTGCATCATGGAGCCCATCAAAGGTGGCGACAAAGTTGTTGTCGTTGTCGCAGGAGGACGACTCGCATGAAAATCGAAACTGCGAGATTACTCCAAATTGGTGACCGTGTTCGTTGGATGCCGGACCCGCCAGACGAAGGCACTGTTGTTACATCCGACTATACGGGTGTTTCTGTCCGATGGGATAACGGTCAGCAATCCGTGTTGGATTTCAGCGACCGGCGATGGGCGTGTATCGAACCCGAGGCTAAGGCCAATCGGACATCTAGGGAGTCAGAACATGAACTGGTTTAGGAAATTGTTCTCTCGCAAGCAATCGACCACAGTTCCGGTAGAACTGCCACCGGCTTTCGCCTTCTGCGAGAATCAAGCTGCTGGCTCTACTAGCCCGTGGCACATTCGTCGCCTGACCGAGAAGGGGAAGAAGCTTGGCGGCGGGGCCTGACACCCCGGCTCTTTGTGGTCACATTGTTCACTGGGATAGAGCGTATCCGCTTACCCGTGTTGCAGTATTTCTGCTGCGGGATAGCGTCTGTCACCAGTGTTCAGAACTCTACATGGAGACCACCAAGCCAAGTAATTTTCCTAAAAACTAGCCAAAACCGAGGCAACTCCGGTATACTGTAGGGGAGGAGAAAAACCGTGGGATACACAACGACTGGAGAACAGACCTACGCAACGCTCGTCAAACTGGTGAGTCGCATCACCCTCAAAAAGGTGAAGACCTTCAAAGGCATGGATGGCGTCGGCATCAACGCCGATGTTTACTTTGACGGCAAGAAAGTTGCCGAGGCTCTTGACGAAGGCTGTGGCGGTGAGTTGTACATTCAGTGGCTTGACTCCAAGATGGAAAGCGTGGTCGCCGCGTACATCACCAGTCTGAACATTCCCGCCGAAGTGGTTCACTGTGAAGGCACGTCCGATTTCGAAATGCCCTACGATTTGGAGCACATCATCAACACCTTCGTAGACGGCATGGAGACGCAGAAACGCCTCAAAGCCATCTGCCGCACCAAGACTCTCATTCGCCTCACGAACGGCGAGTTCGTCACCTTCAATCTCGCATTCAGCCCCGCCGTCAAAACCGCTCTCGCCGCACAGATACCCAACTTCCCGAAGAAATTCGGAGCGGCGTTTGAAGCCATCGTCAATGAAGAACTAGCCTAACTCGTCACACGAAAGGAAACGCATCATGATTTTCGTATTCGGCAGCAACGAACTGGGTCGTCATGGCGGCGGGGCCGCCAAGGCCGCTCTCGCACACGGCGCACGTTACGGACAGGGCTTTGGACTGCAAGGCAACAGCTTTGGCATTCCGACCTGTGCCAAGCCAACCAATGAGCCCGACTCCACCATCAGCCCCGGCAAACTGCAAAGCTACATTTACCAGTTCGTCCTGTTTGCCAAGATGGTCAAGGCGGGTATGATTCCCGAACTCCCTGCGGATACCGTGTTTCAAGTCACTCGCATCGGCACCGGCTTGGCCGGGTGGACTGACCAAGTGGTCGCTTCTCTATTCGCCGAGGCACCGGACAATTGCGAATTTGACACCGCGTGGGATGCTGCGGGTCTGCTGCCCGGTCGCAAGTATTGGGGCACGTATGGTCAGATGGTGCCGACTGGCTCCGCTGCCGCCACAGCCGCCCTCACCGATGCATCTTCACCCATCACCATTGACGGGAACTAACATGACACCCGCCGACAGGCAGTCCGAAGAGGTCTACGTTTCTCTCACCGCTGAGGGCGTAGACCTTTTTGGACAAGGGCATTACACCGAGGCTCAGAAAGTCTTCTGGCAAGCCTTCCACCTTCGCCCGTACGCTCCTATCGTCTTATTCAATCTTGGACGAACGATGGAGGAGTTGAAGAACGAGGCGACCGCGATTCACTTCTATGAAGCAGCGGCGTCTCAGGGCAACGTGGATTCTTCGTATCAACTCGCTACGCTCTACGCTCGGGAATCCAACAACAAGAGTGGCGCTGTTCGACACCTGAAACTCTACTTGAAATCGACAGCGGACAGTGTGGACGATGAATGCACTCGATGGGCGAGGCAAACACTCAACCAGTTGGAGCCACCGAAGCCAGTGCTCAGGCTGGTCTGGAACAAAGGAAAGCGAGTCGCATGAACAGGCTCTTCCGATACCTGAGACTCAAAATGCGTGGCTACTGTTTCAAGCATCACGAATTCCCTCCCATGGAATATGGTGGGCTGTTCGATTTCAATGACGGCCATCCGGGGCGTTGTCGTAGTTGCTTGTATGAAGACATCGCCGCATCCTATGCACAGCAACTGAAAAGAAATCAGTGCGAAGATGAAATCAAGAAGCAGCTTTTAGAGGGGGAGTTATGACAGTTATCCCTAAAGCCCCCGACCCCATCCTACCGCCTGTCGCTCGATTTAACGACATCGTGGGACCTCTCCTCAAGAATTGCCGAATTCCCACTGATCCACACAGGGATGGCAGTCTTCAACGAAGCCTGTCATGGTTCATAGACATGGCTTACCAGACCGCCAAAAGGCATCTGGAAGAGTATGAAGTGCCTTATGAGCAACGCCGGGAGCGTGAAGCCGAAAGCGTCCTGTACATTGACAATCTACGATACCTAAGACGCCGGTTCAACGACTTCCGCCGTAAGATCGGCTGTCCAAGCATTCTCGGCGAGGATGCGAAAAAAATCTCCCAAAAACTAGCCGAAACTGGTGGCACTCCGGTATACTGTAGTCATGAGCAAGACTCTCTCAGCGATACATGGTGTGCCGTTCCGCAAGGTGACCTCTCGTGAAGTGGTGAGCCGCAATCTCACCATTGAGACTCTTTCCTGCAACCACACCTACACCAACACAGATGGAACGCTGGCATCCAAACGCCGCTGCTACACCTGTGCGTGGCAATCCAACCATCCCAAGGGTGGTGCAAAGTGATTCAGGCTGAGTTGCTGACCGAGACAACCGAACTCCACTTCCAGCGTATGCTGTTGACAGCCGTGTACGGCTTCCAAGAGAAGCACAACGGACACCGGCTGATTATCTGCAAAGAGAATGGAGCCCTTCGCCTCTTCAATCGCGAAGGTCAGTCTTCTAGCAAACCGCTTTCAATCCGTATCAAGAATGCTCTCCTCTCACACCCACTCGCCGGGTTTGTTATCGACGGCGAACTGGTGGGTGGCACCTTCTACATTTTCGATGCCCTGATTCTCGGTGATGAAATCATAGCGAACGATGTCTATGAATATCGCGAGGCTCGGTATCATGCTGAGTTCGATGGCTACAGTACCCAAATCGTGCCGGTCGAAACCGCACGTACCCCTGAGGCCAAGCGGCTCCTGTGGGACGCTGTGCTGGCTTCCCACGGCGAGGGGCTTGTATCCAAGAACATGAACGCACCCTATAAGCAGGGGCGTCCCGACCAGCACTGGAAACTCAAATTTACCAAGGAATGCGACGTAGTTGTCATGGGTCCGAGTCCCGAGGGGAAAGACAGTGTGGAAATTGGTGTGTACGACGAACGTGGTCAGCTTCACAGGGTTTCTGGTTGCTCCCTGCGAGGTAAGTTCCGCGTGGCTGTCGGCGACGTGCTGACTGTACGCTACCTTTACGCAAGCAGGGACAACCACATTGTCCAGCCGGTTTTGATACGCAAACGGACGGATAAGGGGGCATTAACCTGCGACATTTCACAATTAGTTAAAAATAAGAACTTCAGTGCCGCCCCATGAGCATCAACTGACCTCGTGTGAAGCGGGAAGCTACTGCACCTTCAAAGGGTGCCACTACGTTGAATAGGAGAGTTTCATCATGCCGAAGACAATTGTTCACCCAAGAAAGGTCACCCCGATTACTCCCGCAGAAGTTCTCGGCGTTAAAGCGGTGACTGTTCCCGAAGGCGCTCTCAAAGCATGGAACGAAATCATCACTGAAAACTACGTCGATGGTCGGTCCCACTTCACGCAAAAACAACTGGTAGACCGCATCCTCAAAAACCTTAAAGGGGTCACCCACGACGGCAAGCGTGTGACGCGCTTTGACATATTCGACAAGGGCTGGCTGGACTTGGAAGATACGTTCAGACAGGCTAGTTGGAATGTCGAGTACGACAAGCCGGGGTTCAACGAAAACTATGCCGCCAACTTCACGTTTACTCCAAAACGCGGCTATAGTCGGCATACAGAATAAAGATTCCATTCTCGGCTGAATTGGGGTATACTACAATGTTGTGGAGGTTGTAGATGCCCAAAGCCAAAGCAAAAGCCGCTCCAGCCCTATCTCAAGGCGCTTGGATGCAGGAATGGGAAGAGACCGAACGTGGGTGGGGTTGCCGTCCTGACGGTGTATGGTATTACCCCACCGAGGAAGCCGCCAAGAAAGACACCGAAGCCATGCTCAAACGGCTGCGGAGCTACGAAGCCAAGCAGGGCTATGGCTCTAATAACGTACCAGACGAGTACAGCCGCCCGGATGGTGAGCCCCGCTTCGTACAGGTCAGTGAAGCACTGGCCGCAGAGATTCTTGAAAAGGGTCGTGCTTATCGCGAACGGCGGGAGAGAGCATGAAACGAATTGGCAAACCATTCGGCAAAGCGTTCGACAAGCTGTGGGATGGGTGGGACAAATTGTGGGAGCAGTTCAATCGGGAGTTCGATGAAGAACTTCCTGAGAACACCGTAGTCAAGACCACCATTCGCATCCGTTTGACTCGGAAGCAACTCATGGGACTTATTACCGGAGAGCACAAACGGCACCTGTTCAAGGTCAAAGATGGCGTGGCTATTCAAGTGGAGATAAAGCCATGAGTCTTTACTACATTCAAGACACACGCTCCTATTGTGGCAACAGCGTTATGTGGTGGCGCGTCAATGGTGAAGGATACACGTCCAACCTTGCGGAAGCATGGAAGGTTCCGGGTACTTGGGTAGGCCGGGGTACCGATAAGCTATGGCCCTGTGAAGCCATTGATGCCAAGGCTACACTTCAGTTTGACATGCAATTATTGAGAAACATTCCTGAGAGGCGTCTATCAGTGGTTGGGAGGAAGCCGTGAAAGAACAGAAATGGCCTGATAACCTGATTATCGTACGTCACGGGGAATCACGTAGAAACGTTGACCGTGAGGCTGCAAAGGCTGCTGGAGCCCATCCTGACTTCTCACAGGGTGTCCGTGACCAAGACACACCCCTGACGCCTCTAGGCGAAATGCAGAGCCTTAGCGTGGGCGTGGAGCTACGTAAACGATTTCCCGGTCAACAGCAATGGATGTTGAATGAGAAACTCGGTGATAGCAAACTGTGGACCCCACTTCCCGATGACCAGCGCAAACGTATTGATGTTCTCTACTATTCCCCTTACCTGCGAACCCGGCAAACAGCGGACAAACTTATCGAGGGATTGGGCTACAAGCCGGAGCATTTCATTCACGATGAACGTATTCGTGAGATTGAGTTCGGGCTTCTTGATGGTCTCGACCGGCGCGGGATCGAGGTCAAATACCCGGAAGAAATTTTGCGTCGTGCCAAGGAAGGCAAATATTGGTATCGGGCACCGGGTGGTGAGTCTCGCCCGGATGTGAAGATTCGCCTTCGTTCTTTCATCGACACTCTCGTGCGTGACTGCCGGGGGTTGAATGTCGTAATCGTTTGCCACAGTGTGGTGGTACTCAGCTTCCGTGCTCTACTGGAGAAGTGGGGTGAAGACGATTACCTTCAGGTCGATAGGGAAAATGATGTGAAGAACGCCAGCATCACACACTATGCTTATAACTCTCCCACGGGTCAAGGCCACAAGAAGCTGGTATTGGAAGAGTTCAATTCTATTTTTTATGCGGAGCCCACCCAAGTGAAAGGTGAAGAAAGTGGAATTCAGCCGTAGGTGGTTCCTGAAATCCGCAGCGATGGTTGCAGTCGCAGCACAACTTCCCATGGAGGAAGGGCACCGGATTCTGTTCATTGATAACTCACCCCTGCTCGTGACCAACTACTCTCAGGTGGATGGATTCATCAGTGCAAAGGTTGTCAATGGTGCGTGGGACTTGGTGCTGGACACGCACAAGAAAATGCTGTACGCCTACTCCAATGCCTACTCCAATGCCACCTACGGCTACGATGCTGACTGCACCACCGAATTGAAAGACTCTCACCCCTACAAAAATCTAGTTGAAGTTCGAGTCTCCAAATCTATCGGTGAAGTTCCCGAGGACATGAAACCTCGTACTGTCATGATTCCCAAGTATGAAGAAGAACCGGAACTACAGCCAAGCTTAGAAAACGGGGTGCAGGTTTTGACGCCAGTGTACATGCCTGTCATGAAGGAAGTGACACGGACATGGGATAATTCCGACGAAAGATACTGGGTCGAAGACAGCTTTGATGGACCCGGACACTGGGAGCAGGGCGGCGTGCTCACCATGACATTTTGGGAGCAGGAAACATATCCTGTAGTTGTTGATCCGCTCAATGGAGCCGGGTGTGACTATAACGCAATCATCCAAGCAGCGAAACAGAAACAGAGAAGTTGGTTTCTATGAAAGCCAAGTACCCGCGTCAACGGTGGTGCGAAGGCTGTGGTAAGGAAATAGTATCTTGCGACAGATTTTGTTCCAAGTGTCAAAAGGCTATTGACAAAGTGAAGTGAAATCATGAAACGACTCTGTGTATTCTACCGACTCGCTCGACGGTGGCAGGGTAAACCAGTGCAGTGGATTGTGTGCAAAGCGTGTCAAAAGAAAATTCAGCAAGGGCAGTTAGCTCCTCTGCTGGTGAAAGCAGTTTGGGAACACGAGGTTGCAGGAAAATGAAAACCAATTTCTTTATCGTGCAGAACAAAACGTTTGGAATTCGCACGGTCGCCCGATGCGAAGACGGCCCACACTTTCACATCTACTCCCTATCAGACGGCAAAGCCATTCCAACTGATGTCTTCAACCACAACTGGGACATCGTTGCCGACATCAACGTAGACGCAGCCAGCATCAACCTCAGAAAAGAGTTTGCAAAAACTACCTGAGCCCGTCTATACTCTAAGAGCGACACCACAAATCATTTCTGCGGAGTTGACAAATGCCTCGTAACAACAGTCCATTTGGTCAAACTGGGCATTTTCCAATGAGGCCGGTTGAACCGTCTCGATGGGAAAAGTTCCTGAAAGAGTTGAAGGTAACCGAATCTGAGGCTCTGGCAATGCTGGAGTCAGGTTCAGCGCCCCGCCTTCATGGATGGATACGGAAAAACCACACTTCAGCTTTCGTTCCCGAGGCTTTCCTGTCAGCGGTGGGAATTGATACAAAACTTTTGTTTGTGGATTGGCAATGAGCAACCAGCTTCTAACCCGCGACGAGTTCCGCGAAGGCGTCTTCGCCAGAGACAGGAACACGTGTGTGCATTGTCACAAGCCGGGTGTGGATGCTCATCACATCATGGATAGGGAGCTATTTGATGATGGCGGCTATTATCTCAACAACGGCGTCACACTTTGTTCCGAATGTCATCTGGCGGCGGAGGTCACTGACCTCACTTGCGAAACTCTCCGTGAAGATGCAGGGATTACGGAAGTCTGCCTCCCGCCTCATCTTGAAGTGGATGGTGTATACGATAAATGGGGCAATCCTATACTCTCAAATGGTCAACGTTTCCGAGGAGAGCTATTTGATGAGTCAGGAATGCAAAAAGCACTCCGGGATAAACTCTACCTGTTTACCAATCGGGTGAAGTACCCCCGCACCTATCATGTACCGTGGAGCCCCGGTCTCAAAAATGACGACCGCATGATGGACAACACTGACCGCTGGAACGGCATAGATGTGGTTATCACCGAAAAGATGGACGGTGAGAATACCACCATGTACCGCGACTACATGCACGCCCGGTCGCTGGAATTCGAGACAGCAGAATGGCGGAGCCGCATCAAGCCGATATGGGGTGCTATCAAGTACGACATCCCCGAAGGGTGGCGCGTGTGCGGCGAGAACGTATCGGCGGTGCATTCAATCCGATATGACGGTTTGCCTTCTTACTTCCTGATGTTCTCCATTTGGAACGACCACAATATGTGCCTATCGTGGGAAGAAACTGTTGAGTGGTCCCAGCTATTGGGGATCGAACTTGTGCCCTCGTTACATTGGGGTGAGTGGAACGAGGAAACATGCAGAATGATTTGCGACTCGTTGGACACGGAGACGCAGGAAGGTGTGGTTGTTCGACCGTCCGAAGGCTTCGCATTCCGCGAATTTCGAAACGTGGTAGGCAAGTGGGTCCGCAAGGGGCACGTGCAAACCGATGAACATTGGACACGAAAACCAGTTGAATGGAACGGGCTGAAAGGGAGCCGTGTATGACCATGATGGATGAAGCAAGGATCAAGAGAATTGTCGCAGAGAACCTAGCCCTCACCGAAGATGAAATCACCCCTGAGGCCACCATTGAAGAACTTGATGGAGATTCTCTCGACATGATTCACATCGTCATTGACACCGAGGATGAGTTCAACATTGAAATCCCGGACGACCGTCTTGGCGGAGTGCATACAGTCGGCGACCTTATGAGGTTGGTTTCAGACCTGAGGATGGCGTGAAAGAAATCAAATTGAACATGTCGGCAGCAATATGTTCGTGGTCGGCGGCTCGGGAGGCGTGGCTGACCGGCACAGGTTCTGTTCGTCTGAACAATTTCAAGCAAGCCACCGATCTGCTTTACGTCGCGTTTCTCGAAGATTCAAAATGCAACGACCCACGCATTGTTGGAGACGCCTTTTATAAATTCCGCAACCTTCTCGCGGAACAGTTCGATAAAGGAAACCCCTATAGGGTGAGATTTCATCCGAATCCAACGATAGTGGGACACGCATGAAAAAACTGCTGTTGAAATTCCTGTACTTCATACTCGCTTTAATCATCCTCTTCGGGGTTTACTTAATAGCGAACGCCGTTTACCATAGTGGGGACAAGGATTACACAACCGACCCGACTGTGAAGATGTGAAGGGTTTGGCAAGTCCACCAATCTGCTGGAGACAGCAAACAACGGGAATTGTTGGGGTTGGCCGTACCGGGTGGGCAACTTGGACACGGGCTTGCCAAATAAACGGTATTAACGAGTATGGGAAAAGCTAACACCTATCTAACCGGCAAACCTTGGATGAAAACTCTAACGCCGGGTGACGCCTATACAAACCTGACTGTGGTCCGGTTTGTAGGGATGCGTGAAGTTGGTCAGAGAAAGCGACAGGTGTACCTCTTCCGCTGCCTGTGTGGAAAAGAAGTTGAGTTTCTAGGCACTGATGTTTATCGAGAGCGCATTAAAAGCTGTGGGTGTACCCACGACTGTGGATACGAAGAGTCTGCCTTTAGAGCAATTCGATTGGCTTATAGTTCGAACGCGGTCGCCCGTGGGTTGGGATTTAATCTAACAGACGAACAATTAAAAACCCTGTTTGCTGGAAACTGTCACTACTGTGGAGAACCCCCCTCCAATCTATCTCGAAAAAAGAGAAAGCTTAACTACGCCGTTTTCAAATACAATGGGATTGATCGTGTGAACAATTCAGTAGGTTATACTATAGATAACGTGGTTCCTTGTTGTAGAACTTGCAATTGGATGAAACAAAAAATGAGCCCCGAAGAGTTTGTATCTCACTGCCGACGTGTAGTGAATTTTACCTCAAAAGGAGAACAACATTTTGGCTAAGCCAACGTTGTATCTTCGATGTTGATGACACCCTCATTGCCAACTGCTGCAAAGGGTCAGGCTTTGATATGCGTCCCGGCGCTCTCACCCAACTCCGGGTGCTTAGTCGCCTGTTCAACTGTGTGTGGCTAACCTGCTGGCCGCGAGAGAGAATTTTTGAACTCATTCGGCTTCTCTACGGGGCTAAAATCAACAAGGACCTGAGCTACGCCGACTGGGGACATGGGCACCCGCAACGCAAGGCCGGGTATGTTCTTGATCCGAAAAGAGACCAAAATTTTTGGTGGCTTGAAGACCCGTTGTGTCGAGAAGAAATGAAGGCACTATCGGAAGCTGAGAAACTCGACCGTTACGTTCGAGTGGAGCCGTTTGGTCAGTGGGCGTTCCTTGATGCGGTACATGAGTTATTTCGCCGCACCGGGATGGGCAATGACGACATCAAACGTGTGGGTGGAAAACCCGAGTGGTTTGATAAAGAAGTGATTCTCACCGAGAATCCTTGCAGGGAAAATTTGCGAGAGACGCTTACTCTGCTTAAGTATCTTGCCACTTCGGATGCACTTGAACCTGAGGCTCGATTGAGAGAAATCCAGAGCTATCTCTTCAACCAACTCAACACGCTCTACTAGGATTGACTATGCTTACTGCTGAGTTCTTAAGACAGGCACCAGCCAAAAACAAATCGAGTGTTCAGGAAATTCTGGACAGGCTGTTGGAGAAATACAACGAGCCCGGTCGTTACTACCATACCCTAGCTCATCTTGAGAAGGGACTGGAAGTATACTACAGCCTCTTCTCTACGCCTTTGACGCCTGTGGAGTTTTTCGCATGGGCGTATCACGATTCTGTGTACGATTCTACCCGGTCAGACAACGAGGAGAACAGTGCGATTATCTGGTGGCGCGATGCTCATCCTCTTGGTTTCTCTTTGGCTGAAGCTGATGAAGGAGCCACACTCATCGTCGCCACTGACCCCTCAGCGAAACCTTTGAGCGTCATTAACGACATGGACCTTGCCGAACTCGGTGCATCACCTGAGGTTTTTGACGCTAACACAGAGAAAATTCGCAAGGAATATCACTGGGTTGAGCCCGAAGTTTGGCGGAAGGGCCGCATCGCTGTGCTGACACAAATCTTGGCTCGACCGAAACTGTATGTCACCAAGCCGTTCACTGACAAATTCGACACCCAAGCAAGAAACAATTTGAAACAAGCTATTGCCAAACTGTCCGAGAACTGAGTATTATAGGAATGTTGACGGCGTGACTGAACAACTCCCTGCCGGGGAGTAAGGTACGACCGAGGGGGCTGCAAAGCTTCCGAGGTTGGTGGAACAGTGACTGCTGCGTAAGGCACAATAAGCTACGGTCGGCTAACCGTAAGCTTCGCTAGGTGTCGGTCAAATGCGTACATTTAATACGCTGACGGCTGTCTCCGACTGAGGGTAACCAATCCCTCCACTCGTTTAGGCGGGGCGTCATGAACCTCGTTGAGTGTGGCTGAATAACGTGGCGTTCATCAGGGGTTACGGGTAGTCAGGAATCCCGTTGCTGTCAACACTGTGGTTTGCTTTTTCATGTTGGACCTCCTTGAGAAAAGCCTCCAGATGTTTTGGAGGCTTTTCTTATGCAAAAATTTTTTGAAATTGAAGATGTAACATTGGTGCCCTCCGTATCCAAAACGGACTTCTGACCTCTTTGAATAAGAGGGGATTCAGGATGACAGGCACAGGTATAGGCAGACAGTTAGACCCCAGCCGTAGAAGTATCGTCGTTGAAGATTTTGAACGCGCTCTCCGTCATAAAATTGTTGGTCAAGACCCTGCGGTGGATGCCGTCGTTGACATCTATCAAATGTTCACAGCCGGGTTGAACCCGCCTTATCGTCCTGTGGGCAATCTGCTGTTCCTCGGCCCAACCGGCACCGGCAAGTGCCTTGCCCGTGGTACCTCTGTCCTCATGTTTGACGGTTCCGTCAAATGTGTAGAAGATGTACGTGTTGGCGACCTCTTAATGGGGCCTGACTCCAATCCTAAAACTGTGTTACGTCTTGGTCATGGATTTGACCAAATGTACACAGTTGTGCCAAATAAGGGGGAGCCTTATACTGTCAACCGACCCCATATTTTATCCTTGCAGTTAACTCCTAGCACCGCTGGTCAACCCATTAAAACGGTGGAATTATCTATTGAAGAGTACCTCACTCAAAATAGAACATTCAAGCATAGAGCCAAGGGGTACCGTGTTGGAGTAGAGTTCACAGAACAGCCAACCCCCCTCGACCCTTACTTTTTTGGTTTATGGCTTGGTGATGGTACGTCAAAGTGGGCTGAGATAACTACAGACGATACTGAGATTGTTGAATGTGTGTACTCCATTGCTGCTTTAGCAGGGATGAAGGTTTCTCCTTACATTTACAACGATGGGAAGACCCCACGTTACAGAATCAGCACTCAAGTAAGGGGAGGACAGACTAACCGGGCAGTTAATCCAATACTTGAAACATTACGTGAATTGAAAGTGCTTGATAATAAACACGTGCCCTTGGTGTATAAAGCCAACAGTCGAGATAATCGACTTTCCTTACTAGCGGGCCTCATTGACTCAGATGGTCATTTAAACAAATCTAGTGTGGGCAATTTTGAATTTACACTTAAAAATAGACAGTTGGCTGATGATGTTTGCTATGTAGCACGTTCTCTTGGAATGGCAGCATACTTTAAGCCTTGTAATAAATTGTGCCAAACAGGGAATGGAGATGTGTACTATCGTGTTTTAATTTCTGGAAATACATCGGAAATCCCAACACGTTTAGTCAGAAAGGCGGCTTCAAAACGTAGACAGAAAAAGAATGTACTACGTACAGGTATTAAGATAGAGCCAGCCGGTTATGGTGAGTATTTTGGGTTTGAACTAGATGGAGATGGGTTATTCTTGCTCGGAGACTTCACTGTTACCCACAATACTCACGTTGTGGAAGTTCTCGCCGAAGCTCTATTTGGAGATGAACGCGCTTTTATCAAAATTGATTGTGCAGAATTTCAACACTCCCATGAAATCTCCAAACTTATCGGCTCCCCTCCCGGCTACCTCGGCCATCGAGAGACACACCCCGTATTAAATCAGGAAGCGATTAACCAATACCACACAGCTAACCTGCGGCTTACCATTATTCTTTTTGATGAAATTGAAAAAGCCTCAGATGCTCTTTGGCAGCTTCTACTTGGTATTCTCGATAAGGGTTCGCTCACCTTGGGAGATAACCGTCGTGTAGATTTGAGTTGCTGCGTCATCGTGATGACTTCTAACATCGGAGCCTCAGAAATGAGTTCACTCACCGATGGAGCCATGGGGTTCAATCCTCCGAAACCATTTGGTCATGTGGACGAGGAGTTTGACAAAAAGATTCAACGTGCAGCGGTCGATGCTGCCAAGCGAAAATTCTCTCCCGAGTTCATGAATCGTATCGACAAAACTGTGGTCTTCAAAACTTTGCGTCAAGGGCATCTTGAGCAAATTCTTGAACTCGAACTCGAAGCTGTACAGCAACGCATTCTACAAGCAACCGGCAGCAGTCAATTTATTTTTGGTTGCAGTGATAATGTGAAGAAGCACCTTCTACACGAAGGCACTGACCCCAAGTACGGCGCTCGTCATCTAAAAAGAGTCATCGAACGCAGTCTTGTATTCCCGCTTTCCAATCTCGTGGCAACACAACAAATTCATATTGGAGATTTCATCCGCATCGACATCGACCAAAACAAGGAATTCATTTTCACAGTAGAGTCGGAAAATTCTCTCATCCCAGTCATGCTGGCACGCTTCGGAAACGCCGGGTTAAAGACAGCCAAGGACCTGCCTTCACCGCCACCCGCAGCGGTGGCTGTTGAACCCTCGGCTGCAATGAAACGGGCTCGTAAGAAACTTAAAGAGGCCGAGGAACAGCTTGCTGAAGCTAAAGAAAAACGCCGTCAGTTTGACGACATGCTTAAAAACTCAGACTCTGAAAAAGAGATACCGAGTGCTTAAGTAGGAGAGAAGTTATGTCGTGGGTTGACAAGTTGCCGCTTCCAAGATTTCTAAACTGGCTGCGTGGAGTTCTATCTGAACCTGACGGCACCCCTTCGTCCACTCGCGTGCTCATGTATGCTTTCTCCATATTCACCATGTGGCTAATCTGGCGTTGCTTCTACCACATCTTCCAGTTGCAGGACGTGTCTCAGGTAAGCATCTGGCTGGCGAATATGCCGATGCTGATAGCCTCCCTCATTGGGCTCATTGCGCTGCCCTACGGCATCAACAAGGGCTCGGCTACGTTCTCAGACATCGCTACCATGATGACGGCGGCTAGGAACGGTAAGGGCGGCGTGCAGGGAATTCAAGGAATTCAAGGCGTTCAAGGTGTGCAGGGGTCGCCCGGTGCTCCTGAATCCCAGCAAAAATAGCCTCAACCCAGCAAAAAATTTCCCAAAATACTAGCCAAAACCTGTGCCTCCCCGGTATACTGTAGGTATGGCGAACCTAAAGGCAAATATCAAGATTAAGCAAGCGATGCGGAAGCGAGAGAAGTCATGTATCAGACGCGATCAGTCTGATTCAGGCGCGTCTGGTTGGCGCGAAGTAAACCACACTACAACGCATCGGAGGTAAAAACATCATGGCGAAAAATGCAAAGCAGGCACGCAAGGAATGGGAAGCGAAGCAGAGCGAGCCGAAGCCGGAACCGGCGCACGTGGTTCGCAAGCGCAGGCCGCGCGAGAGCACGGAGACGCGCCGGGAGAATGCGCTGCATCGTCACGCG
>Ga0181520_10005294_pt1 | contig 20686 bp, 12 predicted proteins | sample PEATcosm2014_Bin_29_FD_132451 | JGI IMG/M metagenome (GOLD analysis project Ga0181520, IMG submission 132451) | Peatland microbial communities from MTU Mesocosm Facility, Houghton, MI, USA - PEATcosm2014_Bin02_30_metaG | ecosystem: Environmental > Terrestrial > Soil > Wetlands > Peat | place... | reverse complement strand
GAGCGCGAACGCTGGAACTACCTATACGTGGTGGCGACGCCGTACGGGAACCTCCCCGTGTACTCCAAGGAGCAGGCAAGGGATTCCCGTGCGGCTGATCCTGTCCCCGGACCAAGCGAACCCAAATCACTTGACCCGATCGGAGTCGAGGTCCTCCTTCCCGAGGAAGAATCGACGGCTAACGTACAAGCAGCCCTATGTGGGCAAAATTGCCCACCGACAGGATCGTCAAGGCAGACCGGACCGACAGAAAAGAAGAGGCGTACCAGAGGACGGGCCAAGCCCCGGAGCACCGGGTACTTCATCGACACGCCGGAAGACCTCGACGTCCCCGATTCCCACAAGGACGCGGAAAACGAGATCCGCCTCATCCTCCACGTCGTCAAGTCGGGCATCGACCGGCACGGGCATCAGGTCGAAGGGGTCGCCCACTACAACCACCCTTTGGGAAAGAAGCTCATGGGCTCTCCGCTGGAGCAGAAGGCGTACAAGTGGCTCATCGACAACGACGTGCTGATCTGCGCCGACCACTCCTACTCCCACCGCCCCGGCGACCCCAAGTCGTCGTTCTCCAAGTCGTACTACGTCCATTCCCGCCACGGGAAATGGCGCAACTGGGAGATCACCAAGTCCAGGCTTGCCGCCAAACTCCTTCTCGCTCAGTCGCAACGGACGGACTTGAAGTCTCCTAAACGAAGAACGGATACGGAACAGACGACTAACGTACACGTAGCCCTATGTGGGCAAAATTGCCCAGTACAAGAATTATTAACTATCACAGATCCGGTCATGGATCATTTGGTGAGGCAGAACCTCGATCTCGGCATCGACATGGACAAGGCGTGGAGGATCATGGACGAACACTCCAAGGCGAACAGGAAGAAGGCGATGGCGACGGCGAGGAAAGTGGGCGACCCGAAGGCAAGCTACAAGGTATGCGACTACGGCAGGTTCCACGCCCCGATCACCCGCCTGTTCTCGCCCTTGCGGGAGGCGGTCTTCTTCAAGTCCCGTCCCGACGCCAGGAAGGTCGGCTGGGACTTGCGGAACAGCCAGATACTCCACCTCGTCAAGGCGTACAAGGAGGACAGGTACGAAGCACGGGCGGGAAGCAGGTCGGCGGAACCGTTCTTCAACGAACGGGAGGAGGAGTTCTTCCGGCTTGTCGAACAGGGCCAGGTGTACGACTCCTGTTTCGCCAAGGCGCAACAGGACTGCCCGGAATACCTGGTCGCCAAGGTTCGCAGGACGAAGCAGAAAGCCGCCTGGGCGGATCTCTGGAAGGAGTACCTGGAGGGTCTCCCGGCAGGCGAGCGACCGAAGGACGTGGGACAACAGCAGGCCCACAGGCGCAAGCTCCTCAGGAAACATCCTATCAAGAGCATTTCCGTCCAGGTCCACGATCCCACCCGGGACGATTTCAAGCAGGTGCTGTTCGCCGACGTGTTCTACGGCCGGGCGGTGGTCGGTACGCCGGTCACCCGCCTCTTCGAGACGGACCACCCCGAAATCCTGCAATGGATACGCACGCAGAAGGCGCACGACTATGCCGACCTTGCCCGCAGGATGCAGCGGGAAGAGAGCGGCATGATGATCGGCGCGGTAGTCCGGCGGCTCATGGAACACCACCCCGAAGTCCCGTTCTACACCGTCCACGACTCGATAACGACGACGGCGGAGTACGGCGACCTCGTGGGACGCATCTTGAAGGAGGAGTACGGTCGCGCCGGGCTGCACCCGGCGCTCAAGCAGACAGGAGACGATCCGCCTTGAACGCGACGTGCCGTTCGTGGTAGGAACAACGACACAGGAACTCAAGTCGCTGGGCGTCACGTTCGCCCCGGAAAAACTGGTCGGCAAGCCGATGTAACGATAGGGGGACACTCGCCATGGGCAGGAAGAAGAAGGAGAAGCAAAGCGACAAGGAACCGACGTTCCCCTTCGGCAAGCACAAGGGGAGAACGCTCGCCGCGGTGCTACAAGAGGAGCCGTCGTACCTCTGTTGGTTTGTCGAGACGGTCGAAGGGTGCGAGGACGTCAAGCAGGCGATCCTCGCCCTGCCGGGCTTCCGGGAGGAACAGGCGAAGCATTACGAGCGGAAGCATCGCAAGGAGGCGAGCGTGCAGAAGCTGGTGGAGGAGACCGTTTGCCAGGCGTTGGGCGCCGAGGGACCGACGCGGCAGGGAATGGGCGACCTCTACGAGCGGCTGTTCCGTTCGTGGAACTGAGGCGGGGCTATTTACCCCGGCACGAAACGCCTCGCCAGGTGGGCCAGGATGCCCCGGGGATACCAGATTACGGCTCGGACGAGGATCAAAGTCGGCGGAAGGAATCGTGCGTCAGGGACGAGCGTAGCTCCCTGCGTCGGAATAAGCAGCGATGCTCGGGAGAAGCGGGATCGTTCGGACCGACCCTTCGGCTTCTGCGGCGCCGTCGGTCATCACGACGGCCACTGGGACTAGGTCGGCTGCGGGGCAATCGGTGGGGCAACTGGAACCTGCCGCAGTCCTTCGCTAAGATAGGGAGGAGTTGCCGTTTGCAGCCCGTCGGCACGGAGAATCAAACGCGGAATGCGGGTCAATCGGGCTGGGGAACCGCCTTGCGTTTGCTTGAAAGGGACTATCATGACTCAGCCGCTACACCGACGCGATTTCCTGGAGACTTGTGCTGCCACCAGCGGAGCGTTGCTGGCGTGCGGATTGGCGGCCCATCCGCTCCACGCCGCCGAGCAGGCGGGCTGGCCGACGCTGCCGCCCGTCAAGATCCATGTCGTGTACGTTGGCCTGGGCGGCGCCTGGCCCAAGCCCGATTTCGACGCCAAGGCGGAGGTGGCGAAGTTTCAAAAGCATCTCGACCACGTCAAGCGGCGACTGGGCGACGTGGAATTCGTCGGTGGGGAGCTGATCCCCAATCAGGACGCCGCGGCGGCGGCTCTGCTGCCGAAGCTGGCCGGCGCGGACGGGCTGCTGATCATGCACCTTGCGTTCGGCACCGGGAGGCCCCTGCTGAAGCTGGTCGATGCGGGTTTCCCCACGGCGATCTTCTCGCAACCCTTCAGCGGCCACGACTGGATGCACGTGCCGCAGTGGCAGAAGGCCGGCAAGCGGGTGATCCTCCTGGCTTCGAGCGACTACGCAGACCTGGAACGGGCCGCCTCGCTGCTACGGGTGCCGGCCCGCATGCGGCAGACCCGGATCCTCCACGTAGGCGGGCCGCACGGCACGCTTCCCGCCCGATCCGCCAAAAGCGTCAAGGAGAAGTTGGGGCCCGAGCTGGTCTCGATCAGCGTACCCGCCGTGATCGCGGCCCACGCGGCGGTGAGCCTCAAGGCCGCCGAGGAGGAGGCGGAGCGGTACTGGATCAAGCCGGCCAAGAAGATCGTCGAGCCGTCGCGGGAGGAGATCGTCAAGTCGGCCCGCATGTACCTTGCCATGAAGCAGCTGATGATCGAGCACAACAGCCGGGCCATCACCATCCACTGCTTGGGCGGCATTCCCATCGACAAGATCGGCTACCCCTGCCTCGGCTTCAGCAAGCTCAACGATCAGGGGCTGGTCGGGGCCTGCGAAGCGGACATGGATTCCACCCTCACGATGCTCCTGTTCGGTTACGCCTTCGGCAAGCCGGGGTTCATCACCGACCCGCTGTTCGACCTGTCCAAGAACGCCATGGTCCACGCCCATTGCCTGTCGGCGACGAAGATGGACGGCCCGGCGGGCCGGCGCCATCCGTTCACCATCCGTACCCATCGGGACGACAGCCGCGGGGCCTCCTTGGCCGTCGAGTTGCGCGTGGGCCAGGAGATCACCTGCGCTAAGCTCTGCAACCTGGACAGCATGTTGCTTTCGGCCCAGAAGATCGTCGAGATCCCCGATTTCGACGACCGGGGCTGTCGCACGCAAATCGTGGCCCGGGTCGCTGACGCTGGCAAGATGCTCGGTAATTGGGGCAGCGGCATCCTGGATCACGGCGACATGATGACGATGCTGCACCGGGTCGTGTTCTACGGCAATCACGTGGAGAACGCGCGATACCTAGCTCGGCTGATGGGCCTGAAGACCGTGATGGAGGGATAGACGTCCATTAGTTTTGGCCTGGTAGGTCTTGTCTCCCGCACGGCGCCTTCTGTTCATCGCTTTGTCCGGAGTGCGTCAGGTTAAGGCAAAGTAACCACCTGGACCGCCAATCCCCTTAATTCGAGCGTATCGGAGTCCAGTTGCACCAAAGCAGGTGGATTGAAGCCGGTGGTCTGATCGACTGTCTCCTTCTTTCCCCCGGCCGCGCCTGCAATGCTTAACTCGGTTGGCTTATTCCGGGTGTTCACCAGGAGCAACTTCCTTTTGCCGTCCCGTGTCAGGAATGCTTGGGCATACACTTCTGGCGAAGCAGTCGAGGTCACCACCAGCTTATCGCCCGGACCGAAGTTCTCTCGCAGCAGCCTCAGGGCCCAATAGCGTGCGTTGGGCCGACCCGTCTCCCAGTCCATCATCGATACGCTCGGGTAAAAGCCGGGCATCTGCATTAGTGCCGATTCTCCGACCATCTCGATCCCCAGGTTTGCCAGTTCGCCGTACAAGAACGCGAACTGCGCCGCACAAACATTCCAGTAAGAAGCAGGAAACGGTTTGCACACGTAGCCGGCTTGCCCCTGGCCTCCATCCTGGTGATGAATTACGCCGAGTTCATTGATGGCTGTCGCCGTCTGCGGCGACAGGCGCTGGCGGATCGTTTCGATGTGTTTCACTTTCCCCAGAAACTTCCTGGTCTGGTCGAAAACTGCGTCCTCCCAGGATTCCTTCTTTGCCGCCTCGGCGGAGATGGCGGCATAGAAGTGGTACGAAATCATGTTTAATGGAACGCCTGGCTTGTGGTGACTCCGGTTCAGGAAGTATTCGAAATACCGTGGAAGTTCTGTCGGGGCAGCAAGCGCCAGGCCGACGAACTTCATTCGGGGTTGGACTTCCCGGATTGCCGCCACGATCGTATCGTAGCGTGCCGTGTACTGTTCGGGACTCATGCTGTGCTCGACGTCGGGCTCGTTCAACACTTCCCAGTAGTCCCACCGATAGCGATGTCCGGAATCGTGCCGCTTCCCGAACTCGTCAACAAACCCGCCCTTTGTGTACCAACTCACGATCCGCGCGTAATACTCGGCCAGTTCCTTCATCGACGGATCACGCAGCTCTGTGCCCCGCGTGTAGTCCCACACGGCGAGGTTTGGGTCGGCGGGGTAGCGCACTGGTTTTGGTGTCTTGAACATCCATTGCGGAATCGTGCTGAAGTTCAGCATGACGGAATGACCCTTGGTCGCCTCCAGGAAGCCGATGGTAATCGGGTCGATCAGCGAGAAGTCCCAGGAAGTCCGGCCGTTTTCGGGCGGTTCGAGTTCCGCCACCGCGAGTTTTGGATACGGCAGCCAGGGCACGAAACGCACGTATTCCGCCTTCAGGTCTTTGAGCGCCTGCCAGACCTTGTCATGCACCGGCGAGTTACGCGACATCAACGGCGTCACGACCGCTTGCAGCGAGGCGTTACTGCGATTGACTCGCTGTACGTTCTTCCATTGGATTTCAATTCCCTGCTGTGCGGAGACCACTCCGGCCTGTATCGCTGTACACAGGATTGCGATTGAAAACATCCGCATCAGACCGGTCCTCCGAGGCATCAAAGGAGTACAGTGGCAGTTCCAGGTCCAGCCCACGCCATCTGGTCAGCCGAACGACATTGTCATGATTTTGAAGTGACGTCCCAGAGAAGTCAATCCAATAGGCGAACGCTCCAAAGAATGGTTGGGCAAACGGCACCGATGAATGCCCCGGCTACCCGGCGTGCGAGAGGAGCAACGCCGTCTTCAGTTACGTTCGCCCAGAAGTTACAATGGGGAGACCGTGTTCAGTCGCATCGTCCAGGCCAAGAACCGGCTTACCGACTCACTGCCGCAACACGAGAACGGACGCTCGCTCATGAGCATCGATCTGGCACTCACGCCCTCCGGCCACCTCGTCGTCGTGGAGTCCGCAGTCGAGGATGCCGGCTTCCTCGACAGCTCCGTAGATGCGGTTGTTGTCGGCCAGCTTGGCAAAGTGGCGAAAGCTTTTGCGGCGAGCCAGGCGGAAGGGCTCTTTGCGCTGGCCACCGAGAAGTTCGACGCTCCCCTGCCGCCTTCCCTGGCGTACTGGCGGGACCTTGCCGCGAGGTACCTGACGGGACTCTGCCATACGCCGGACGCCGCCGACGCCCAGCTCGGCGAGATCCCGCCGCCCGCCTCCGCGGAGTTGGCCACGTTGCTCTTGAGCGTGCCGCCCACGCAAGGCGCCGAATACGTGACCGACGCGGTGCTCGTGGACGTTTGGAACGACCTGGACGGGTGGGTACGAGCCCAGGTTGCCTCTTCCGTGCAGGGCGTATCGGGGTTCTTGAAGGAGCGGGCGCCGCTCTGGCACCAGGTCGGGCGGGTCTGTTTCCACTTGGCCGAGAACCGCCGAGACCCGGAGTATCCTTTCGCCTTTCTGGTTACCTACGCCCCGGGCCTGACGGGCGGCGCCCGGGTGCAGTATCGGCCGTTGAGCAAGGCCCTTCAGGAGTACGCCGGCGCCAAGGACAAGAGGGCGTTGGTGAAGTTGCTTTCGCCCGTCCACTTGGCCTCGCAGACCAGTTCGTTCGTCAAGGAACTGGTCGATTCGGGCGACGTCTACCAACCGCTGGCCTGGACGCCCCAGCAGGCGTACCGGTTCCTCAAGGAGGTGCCTGTATTCGAAGAAAGCGGCGTGCTGGTGCGGCTGCCCGACTGGTGGAAGAAACGCCCGCGGCCCCGCGTGAGCGTCACCATCGGATCGAAGAGGCAGAAGAAGTTCGACTCGACCGCGATGCTCGACTTCCAAGTGCAACTTGCCCTGGGGGACGAGACGCTCACCGAGGCCGAATGGCGCGAGTTGCTCGCCGCCGAACAGGGACTGGTGCTGCTTCGCGGCCAGTGGGTCGAAGTGGATCACGACAGACTGACCGAGGCGCTGCGCCACTGGAAGAAAGTCGAGGCCGAGGCCGCGGATGGCCTTTCCTTCATCGAAGGAATGCGCCTGCTGGCCGGTGCGCCGCGAGACCTGGATGACAGCGGCGACCAAGGTGACGCCGCCCGCGAGTGGTCGTTCGTCCGCGCGGGCGACTGGCTCGGCGAGGTGCTTTCGGGCCTGCGAAGTCCCGAGAACCTGGAACGGGCCAAGCCGGGCGCCGAGCTGAGGGCGACCTTGCGGGCCTACCAGGAGATGGGCGTCGGTTGGCTGTGGTTCATGTCGAATCTCGGGCTGGGCGCCTGCCTGGCGGACGACATGGGCTTGGGCAAGACGATCCAGGTGCTGGCGCTGTTGCTGGTCCTGAAGAGGCAGCGTAGCGGCAAGCCGTCGCTGCTGGTCCTGCCGGCCTCCTTGTTGGCGAACTGGAAGTCGGAGATCGACCGCTTCACCCCGACGCTCCGTGCCAGGTTCATCCATCCGTCGGAGACATCCAAGGAGGCGCTTGAACGCGTCACCGGGGATCCCGCCGATGTCTTGAAGGACACCGACGTGGTCCTGACCACCTACGGGATGCTGCTGCGGCAGCCATGGCTGTCGGACGTCGCCTGGCGGCTGGTCGCCCTCGACGAGGCGCAGGCCATCAAGAACCCGGGGGCGCGGCAGACCAAGGCCGTCAAAAGGCTCCGGGCGGACGTGCGGATCGTGCTGACGGGCACGCCGGTCGAGAACCGGCTCTCCGACCTGTGGTCGCTGTTCGATTTCATCTGTCCCGGGTTGCTTGGCTCGCAAGAGAAGTTCAAGCGGTTCGTCAAGACCCTGGAGGCCCGCGAGCAGAACCGCTACGCGCCGCTTCGCTCACTGGTGCAACCGTACATCCTCCGGCGGCTCAAGACCGACAAGAGGGTCATCGCCGACCTGCCGGAGAAGACGGAGGTCCGGGCTTTCTGCGGCCTCGGCAAGCGGCAAGCGGCCCTTTATGCCAAGCTGGTCAAGGAGCTGGCCGATGCCCTGGAAGGGTTGGAGGGCATGAAACGCCGCGGCCTGGTGCTGGCCTACCTGATGCGCTTCAAGCAGTTGTGCAACCATCCCAGCCAGCTGCTGGGCGACGGGCGTTACGATCCGGAAGAAAGCGGCAAGTTTTCGCGGCTGGCCGAGATCTGCGAGGAGATCGCCTCGCGACAGGAGAAGACCCTGGTCTTCACGCAGTTCCGCGAAATGGCCGACCCCCTTTCCAACTTTTTGGCCAGTATCTTCGGCCGCCCGGGATTGGTATTGCACGGCGGCACCGCCGTCGGCCGGCGGAAGCAGCTCATCGACCGCTTCCAGCGCGACGACGGCCCGCCCTACTTCGTGTTGTCGTTGAAGGCCGGCGGCACGGGCCTGAACCTTACGGCCGCCTCGCACGTCATCCATTTCGACCGCTGGTGGAATCCCGCGGTGGAAAATCAGGCCACCGACCGTGCCTTCCGCATCGGGCAACAGCGCAACGTGCTGGTTCACAAGTTCGTTTGTCGAGGGACGATCGAAGAAAAGATCGACGCCCTGATCGAGGAGAAGACCCGCTTGGCCGCCGACCTGCTGGAAGGCGGGGCCGAAAGACTGCTGACGGAGATGAACGATGCCCAGCTGATCCGGTTCGTGTCGCTGGACATCGAGAAGGCGTGCGCGTAGGAGACTCGCGGCCAACACCGATCTCATGCAACCCCGTGAAGGCGAAAGCCAGGAGCAACAACGCCATGTCATGGTATCACGACTGGAAGCCCTACGTCTCGGTGGCCGAGCGTCGTCGGCGGGCAATGAAGAAGATGGACGCCTTGCGGAAGAAGGGGGTGGACATCCAGCCCGTTTCCATCGACGGGCGCAAGATCGCCGGGACCTTTTGGGGGGAAGCCTGGTGCGACCACCTGGAATCGTTCAGCGACTACGAGAATCGCCTGCCGCGGGGACGTACCTACGTCCGTAACGGCTCGGTCTGCCACCTGGCGATCACGGAAGGCCAGGTCGAAGCCAAGGTGAGCGGCTCCGAACTCTACAACGTCCGCGTCCAGATCAAGAAACTGCCGCCCAAGAAGTGGAAAGGCATCAAGCAGCGTTGTGCGGGCCAGATCGGCTCGCTACTGGAACTGCTCCAGGGCAGGCTGTCCGGTCACGTGATGGGCGTGGTAACCGACCGGCAGGAAGGGCTGTTTCCGCTTCCCGGCGAGATCTCGTTCGGGTGCGATTGCCCCGACTGGGCCGTGATGTGCAAGCACGTGGCGGCCGTCCTGTACGGTGTCGGGGCCCGGCTGGACCATAAGCCGGAGCTGCTGTTCGTTCTGCGGGGCGTGGATCACGAGGAACTGATCGCCGCCGATGCCGAGGCTGCCGTTTCGGCCGCAACGTCCAGTGGCAAGTCGAAGCGGCTCGCCGCGACCGAACTCTCCGACGTGTTTGGCATCGACCTGGACGATGGTCTCGAACGTCCGTCGCAACCCGCTTCCCCGAAGCCGCGGAGGAAGTCGATGCCGAAGCGGGCAAAAAAAGGGCGCGTCGAAGAAGCGGTTACTGCCAAGAAGGCGACCCGGCGGGTTCGGAGCACGGCCGGCAGAAAGAGCAAGAACAACGCCGCACGTAAGAAGCCAGGACGCCCTCGTGCCAGCGCCGGCGAGGCTGGCTGAACGCCCAGTCGTGGAGGCGTGGCCAGAGCTGAGGCGATCCGCTACTCCCGAACCGCACCCCCCGCGGCTCACCCGACCGCCTTATACACTGTCCTCCCTCCGCCCTTTAGCATCACGACCTGCCCCGTGGTCACCAGCGCCCGTAGCAAGTCGTCCAGGATTCCAGGTGGGAGCCGAAGGGTTCGGGCGAGGTAGTCCCTCGACACGCCCGCGCCGGACTGCGAGACAAGCGTCGCCAGCCTCTCGGCGGCGGGGACGTCCCCATCGCGGTTCGCCAGCCATTCATGGAAAGGTTGCACGGGATATGTAGGAGGTCGACGAGCGGTTCTGTCTTCCTATCACTCTGATACGGGTGATGGCCGATTACCTCTACGGCCTGTGGTCGTTGGGACGGAAGACCGATTTCCTGTTAAGCCTTTACGGGCACGTGGCCTGTCATCAGGCAGCAGGTCATCTCACGGCCTACGAGCAAGTCACGCTGCCTCCCGGCCGGCCGGAAGCCGACTACTGCCTGCCCTGTCAACTGGTGGCGGCGCGTGCCGCTCGTCTGCTTCAGAAATAGGGATCGGCCCGCGCAGCAGCAATCGCTCTGGAAGCGCGCTGGTGCGAGCTAAGAATCAGCACGCTAGTGAGCGCCTTGGGTGATGTAGGGCCAATGATTGGTCCGGAATCCGCTGGCGGGCAGACCGGCTTTATTGAACAGGTTGGCGCCGCAAGGCGTAACTTGAAGCAACCCACACTGAGCATCCCGTTACGTTAACCCCGGAGCATTCTAATTGACATTTCCCATGTGCAGTGAGCGAGAAACCGATCTGGGCCGGTTCGGCTATTCATCTTAACCAGATGCTTCCCCGTGTCCAGCGCCAACCGAAACTTACGACGTTCGGTAATCATCCTGGCACGTCTCGAAGCCGTACGCCACGATTCCAGTGGGAGAGCGGGAGTGTTTCGCGGGCGCGGCTTCACCCCATTGCCAATCCTTCATCGGCCTCTCCGCTTACGCATGCACGCCCACGAGCCATGGCGTCGCAACCACGGCCAGATGTCCGAGATCCGTCGGCAGCAAGAAGGTTCAGCAAATGGCACCGATGAATGCCCCGCCCGGTGGGCTGCACCTTCAACAGCCCCGGATTGCCCGCCATCACCGTTTCTCGGGACGATTTTGGCGCATCAGAAAACGTGTCCCGAATTGGGGTGATTTGATAGAGGTCTCATTATTGATACGGGTTATCGAGACACTCGGATAGCCTGCTCAATGGTTACCGATTCATCGCTTCGACTACCGTTCTTTCCCGACCCTCGGGCGTGATGACAAGCAGTTCCGCGATGCGGACGATGCCGTCGACATCGGTGCGATCCGATCTTGGCAGGTCAGAAGCGGCCACAAAAACCCGTAGGGTGTTCGTCGTGGTTGGCTGGGGGAACGTGATGGTTATATCCTTCCCGGCGGCGGCCTTGCATTCACCGATGGTTTTCCATGCCCCGGACTGGCGGGTTTGGACTTGGAGGCTCTTCTGGAGCGGGATCACGTCGCGATGATCGCCGATGATTTTCACGCCCTTGATGGTCACCGGCTTTTTGGGGAACTCGATAGCCCACCAGACATCGAGCGGCTTATCTTTCGGGCCGCCGCCGTAGGGCTTGGAAATCCAAGCTCGGTAGGGGTGGGGGTCACCGTCCACGGCCAACTCCGGGCCGTATTCCGGAGCATAGATGGATTGGGCGGTGGTCTTGAACGGAATACCTTTGGTGGTGATGCACACTTCGTCCGAGAATGCGCCCTTCTGTCCGGCGGTGTCCACGGCCCGAACTTTGTAGCGGTAGGTCGTACCGGGTTCGACGGTCTTGTCGGTGAAGGTGGCGTGGTCGTATTCCTTGACTTGATAGAGAATGTTCGACTCGCCGTAACCGCCGCTGCGGGGCGGAATGTCATCGCTTCTCACGACGCCAACGAGCGCGGCGTCTCGGTAAACCTCGTAGTGCGCAACATCCGGCTCGCACGCGGTGCGGAACAAAAGGTTCACGAAGTTGTCGTGCGTGATCGGCGAAACCAGAATTACCCGCAAACCTTCCACGGCTACCGGCAGTAGGTTGGCCTCCTCTGAGGAGGGCGTGGTGATCATGGCGACGGCACTCGGCGTCCCCGAGTTGTTCGCGCGGTCGACGGGCACAACACGGTAGTAATAGGTCGTCTTTGGCGCAAGGCAACTGCGCAACCACCCGCCGAGATTCACGCGGGGCCGATCCACGAAACTGCTCGTGACAGATTGGCCGATGAAGTTCAGTTGCGTGGCCGGGCAGGCCCGTTCCGTATCGCGGTAGACGTTGAAATGGCTGAAACGTGGTCGCGCCTGCCCTCCGAGAGAGGGTTGGAGCGAGGGGGAAGTCTCGCACTTCCAAGTCAAATCCACCTGCATGTCGGCTGCGGCCCTGGCGTTCAAATCCGTCACGGAGATGGGACTGCCGGCACAGATGACGCGAATCGTCTTGACGCCGAACGGCCGCAAAGTGACCTGAAACGTATTCCCTTTGCCGATCGTCGCCCGGTCGTCTTCGACGAGCGACGTTTCCACGACCGATTCGACCGGCGGCAACAAGGGCAACGAGACCGTGGCCATCGTCTCCTTGCCGGTGGTTTCGTTGAGCCGGAGAATGAAGCCCCGCCCGTTGGCTTCGGCCGGCTTGACCACGCTGCACATCACGTTCGGCGCTTCGATGCCCATGAAGCTGGCGCTGGGCGGAAGCAGCCCCGCGTGCTCGCCGTCGGCCCGCCACGCCAGGAGCGGCTGTTGCACGGTGCGGCCGAAGCGGTCGGCACCGCCCGTCTTCCAGTCGCCGGCATGACTGCGTAGGGACCAGCGAAATGACACCGGTCCGCGCTGATCCACGCCAATGTTGCAGGAAAACATGTTGTTCAACAAATACAGGTACAGTCGGCTCGTTACCGGGTAGGTACGGTCGCGCTTGAAGTTGGAATAAAAACCGCCAAACATCGGTGCGGAGGTTGGCGCGCCGTAGCAAACGAGGCTGCCCTCGACCGGACTGACCGTAACGCCGTACTTGTCGTTGGACAGATCGGCAAAACTGCGGATGGCATAATGGTCGGTTGCGCTGCCCGCAAATTGCTGCTTGTAGGGTTCGATCACGGCGCCAGGCAATTCGTGATGGATCGCGAAGTGCGGGATCGAAAACGGCAATGCGATAAACACGGCTTCATGCTCGGAAGAGAACCCGCGAATGCCGCGGAACGGCGCTTTGTCCATCCAGATTCCGAAGTCCACCCGCGACAGGTCGTGATAGAGCATGACGGTCTGCTTCAACGCCCTGACGCCCCCGGCCTTGCCGGTCACCGTCAACACATCGGCGACCGGGCCGCGTTCCAGGGATACGGAATCCGCTTTCTCCATCCGGCTCCAGACGGAATCGAAATTCGGGTTCCCCGCGCTCTTGCGATATTCATAGAGATACTCGTTCAGCCCGTTCGGCGCAGTGGTGTCGACCAACTCGACGCCGAGCGTCTTGTCGAACAGGCTCGCAACCGTGCCGGTCGCGGGGTGGATCGAAAGCCGGTAGAAATCATTCTCCAGAATCCGCGCGGCCTCAGGTACGATCCCACACGGCTCTCCGATCAGTGAATAGACCTTGTATCCGGTTGCCGGAACGTCCCGAGCGACGAACACGGCGGTGCCGTCCGGCAATTGTTGCACCGGGGTTTTCGCACCCGTCACCGAATCAACGACGCTCTCGGCCGGGATCTCGGCTCGCACGATGTCGGTGCGCGGGTACGGCAGGGAATTGAAGACAACCAGGTTTTTCGACCCTTTGCGCGTGATGACTGCGGATAGACGCCGCGTCGCGTTGGCGAAGACCTGCTGTTGATAGCCGGCCGCTTCTCGGACCATCTCGCGGTTTTCTTCGAGTTCCGTCTCGTACCAAATCATATTGCCATACGGGCTGTCCTTGGCATTGGTGTGCTCGAAATACTGAAGTAACCGATGATAGCCCTGGAACAAGTTGATCCATTGGTCGTTGCCGCCGGCAAGCGCCTGGGCTACGGTCGCCAATGTCTCGGTGGCCGGCAACTCTTCGGTAAGCCGGCGCGCTTGACCGGTAGCGCGGGCGGCGGCGTAATCCTGATCCGACCACTGGTTATTGGAATCGCCGGCAAAGGTCTTGGTCTTGACTATCGCCGCTTCTTTGGCAAGGGCATCGAAGAACATATCCATCGTCGCGCAGACCATCCGCGGGTATGCCCATTTCTCGTTCCAAGCGTGAATCTGGTTCGCGAAGTGGCGCGTGGTCAACTTAAAATCCGTCCCTTCCTGAAGCAGCAAAACGTCATAGGGATTGCTCGCGCCGAGTCTGTCGATGGATTTCAGGATGTACGCTACGCTGCCATCGCCGGGGCCATCGCCTGCGTAACCGCCGTAGGGCGTGGCGTGCTCCATCACGCGGCTGTGGGCGTCCGGACCTTGCCAGTAAAACGCCATTTCTGATTCCGCGGGTCGCTCACAATGGCCGCAGCCGTTGAATCCGTGGAAGAAATACGACACGCCCGCTTCGGCCGCGTAAGTTGCCAGCGGCCATGTCTGTCCGATCACGTCGTCATTCTGCATGGTCTTTTGCGGGGGGATGCCGAGCAAATCCACCGCGTAGCGGCCGCTCATGTAGAACAGGCGCGCCAGCAGTTCGCGGCTCAGTTCCTCGGTGTTGGCAGTGTTGTGCAGCCGGCCCAGCTCGATGCGCCCCTCGCGTATCCTCCGCGCCAGCTCGCGTGCCGCGCCTTTGCCGTGGAAACTGATGAAACTGGTGATCGGCTCGCTGGTCTCGATGTTGAACCGGTATTTCGACTCGTCCGGCCAGCCGTCGGTTTCCCGGCAGAACTGCAACGGCAGTCGAATGTTCTCATGCCGAATCGAAGTCCGCAGCCGGTGGGGATAATCGCCGAAACCGAGGTCTTGGTGGCTGTACGAGCAGCAATAGATCATCCACTTCTTCTGCGGCTTCCAAGCAAGTGTTTTCGCCGCCAGCACCGCGCCGTCCTGAGCCAGCAGCTCGACAAACAGCGGGGTCGGCGTGGCCACGTCGGGAACCAGGATGTTAACCGCGGCTTTGCCTTTGGCGACGGCGACCGTCTGCTTGTCCGGCGCGTTCGTCTCAAGCGTGACGCGCACGGAGGCCGCGAACGCCTCCCCGTGATTCTCCACTTGGAGCCGGGCCAATTGCTTGAGCGATTGCCCTTCCGACTGACGTGGGAACAGCGGCGTCGGCTCGATATCGGCGATCGTCACGTCGGCAACGGCACATGTCCATGAGGAAGTCAGCACTGCAACTACGGTGGTGAGAATGATGCACTTGGCGTTCATGTCTTACTCCTTTTCCGTCGTTGGCTGGCTATTTGTCATGAGCCGGCTCGATCAGTGCTTGAACATTCGCTGGCGGGACGTTGGGCAGCCCATCACATGGTGCGTAGTGACCGGCAGGTGGTCCGGCACCCTGCGATCGAGCGCGGCCAGCAAGCGTTGGCGCGAAGTAATGGATGAAATCCTGGGAACACGTTTCGTAATTTGGGAACGAACCGTCGCTGAACTCTATGGTGCCGGAAAGTCAGTGAGCCCGTTCAAGGTCCTTTCGTGGAAGACTCGCATGGGATACGAGTCGAAAACATCGCCCGAGCCCAGCACGCGAGGGTCAGCGGTTTGCCTTAGCTCCGCTTCGAGCCGCGCGGCGAGCGATTTCTTGACGGGGGCGTAGCGCGGGTCGGCGACCACGTCGTGCATTTCCCAGGGGTCCTTCCGGAGATCGTAAAGTTCCTCAGCCGGCAGCTTGGCGAGATACAACCGATTGATCCACCGCTCGTGCTCGGTGCCGAAACGTCGGCTGAACATGTAGCTCACGGCGGGACCGGCCCCGGCAACGTCCACGCCCGGCTGGATGTCTTCCGGGTTGCGGTCCGGCTTGAAATTGCGGATGTAGAGGTACTGGTCCGTGCGGAGGAGGCGGAATGGATAGGGAAGCAACGTGGGATAGAAGCGTTCCCGACCGGCAACGACGTGATCCCGGCTTGCATCAACGCGGCCCGACTTTTCCGAAAGTAAGACGTCGAGGAAGCTCTTGCCAGTCATCTGGGGGCCGGGTTTGAGCCCTACGGCCCGTAGCAGTGTCGGGGCGAAGTCGGGGAAGCTGATGAAGTCGGTGACCACGCGGCCGGGCTTGACGCGGCGGCCCCAACGGATGGCCAGCGGTTCATGGGTCCCGGCGTCGTACGAGCGTCCTTTGGCCCGGGGAAACGGCATGCCGTTGTCGCTGGTCACGACGACGATCGTATTGTCCAGTTCGCCCGACTCCTCAAGGCTCTTGATCATGCGCGCGAGATGGCTGTCGAACCATTCGATTTCCAAGGCATAGTCCAACAGGTCCATGCGGACCGGCGGAGCGTCGAGCAAGAATGGCGGGACGTCGGCGCTGGACAGTTTCTTTCCGGCCTTCAAACCTGAGCCAACCTCATATGGCCGATGGGGCTCGACCCCGCCATACCAAAAATAGAACGGCTGGCCCCGTTTCCGCGTCTTGAGGAAGTCTTGGAAGTTGGCCGCATAATCGCAGCGATCGATCCCGGTGGTCGGCGGTTTGCACCTGCGCCGGTTAAAGAAGGGGCCGGCCGGGTCATATTTCCGTCCGGCGGCGACCCAGTCGGCCGGCTGGCACCCTTTTCCCGTCTGCCCGATGGCGTAGCCCGCCTGTGCCAGCATGTCGGGGAACACAGCGAACTTCCGGTCCAGCAGGCCCCAGTTCGACGCACCTTCCTCCAGCCGATAGAAGGCCTCGCCGGTAAGTATGCTCCCGCGCGACGGAGCGCAGGTCGGATTGCTGGCAAAGGCGTTCATGAACAGGATGCCTTCGCGAGCCATCCGGTCAAACGCCGGCGTCTTGACCATCTTGCTCCCGTAAGCACCCGCGTCGCGCCACGACTGATCGTCGGAAATGCAAAACAAGATATTCGGGCGGTCACACGATAGTGGCGGACATGCGGCCTCCAGCTTCTCCCCAGCTGCTGCGATCACCACGCCGCTCGCCACAAGTACGATCAATCCCACGGTCAGCCATAAGAACAATCTTCTCGACATGGGGACGATTCTCCATCCAGGGTGTACACAGTCGGAGGCGCCGATGCCACGGTGACCGCCGCGTTCCTCTCATGCTAACAAAGCAGCCCGCGACTTTCCAGTCGGCGTGTCGATTCCCAGTCCGGAACTGAGTCCTTGGGGCGATTCGGATTTTGCTGCCTCGGAACGATGTCCTTGATCGCGTCGTTCCGACATGCCTCCGCGCGCCGGGCGGTGCGGAACGAGCCGACGAGCGACCTTCGCCTGGCGGACCGGTTGCCGCAGGGATCGCAGCCGATACCGGGAATCCGGACGCGGCGAAGAAGAATGCCGCGAGCGTCTCCTGACGCGACTGCCAAGCCGCGGCGGTCACGATCCTCCTGCCTCGTCGCCGGCCGCCCGAACCGCAGAACCCTGCGCTTTCACTCCGCCGCCCTGTAGACCGTCCGCCCGCCGACTTTCAGCATCACGACCTGCCCCGTCGCCGTCAGCGCCCGTAGCAGGTCGTCGAGGGTCCGGGGAGGGAGCCGGAGGGCTCGGGCGAGATCGTCCCTCGACACGCCCGCGCCGGACCGGGCGACGAGTGGCTTTACTGACGAGAAGGGAACCGCTGTGAAGCGGCCTAACAAGGATCTAAATCAGGGATGTCGTGATGTCTCCTTTTTGCGTCCCTAAAATGCCCCAGCGCAGTATCTTTTCGTGCATAGGCCTGCCTTTGAATCCTGCCTTACACAATATCCTCCGCGTTGGAATCCCACCTAACCGTGCGTTGTCGACGGTAAGAGGCGATCGCCATCTGGCAGGTCACGGCCGTGCGAAATCCCAACTCGAAGGGACAGACCGGCTGGTTGTGGCTGCGCACGCAGTCGAAGAAATTTTGCATGTGCCGCAAAGTGCAGTCCGAGTAGCCGCCGGGCGCCTTCGCACCGGAAGCTGCCCGGGCTTCCGCCTCGTCCACGACGCGTTTGCCTTTCGGCAGATAGAGCACCTGGTCGGACTCGTCGTGCATCACGGTGCCGGCGGTGCCAAAAAGGTAGTCGTGCGTTTCGCCGTAATACGCATTGGAGAACATGGAGTTCCAGGTGAAGAGCACTTTTTCCGGGTGACTCATCGTGACCGTCATCGTGTCCGGAACCTCCATCCTGGGAGAATGGAGATTGGCGCCCGCCATGGTGACGTAGTGGGGAATTCCCAGCCCCAAGACCTGGTGCCAGAACCCGACGTGGTGGACCATGTTCTCGAAGACGTTACCGCCCGAGTAATCCCAATAGAAGCGCCAATTCATGTACCGTTGCGGATCGAAGGCATATTGTTTGGCCTTGCCTTCAAAACCGGGCCAATCCACGTGTTGGTCGTCGCAGTCCGGTGGGATTTGCCTCAGCCAGCCGCCATATGGCGCACTGCGGTAGTGATGCGCCTCGACCGCCGTGATGGTCCCCATCCGCTCCGTAGTCGCCAGATCCCTGACCTTGCCTATACCCGGACCGCTGTTCATTTGCATGCCGATTTGGACGACCCGGCCGGACCCTACGAAGGCCTTCTTCATGCGCCGGGCATGGTCTGGATTGAACGCCATCGTCTTCTCCTGATACACGTCTTTGCCGGCCTGGATGGCCGGCACGAAATTCAGCGCATGCTGATGCTGCGGCGTCGCAATCAGGACCGCATCAATCGACTTGTCGTCGAGCAACCGTCTGAAGTCCTGGTGCGTGTTAATGGCCGGAGCGATTGCCTTGGCTTCCTCCAGTCGCCGCGTGTAAACATCGGCGGCGGCGACCGCTTCCACGTTGGGACATCGTAGGGCGTCGCGGAAGATCTTCCGCCCGCGGCTGCCCGCGCCAATGAGGCCGATCCGCACGCGCTCGTTGGCTCCGAAGACCCGCGCCGGCGCGACAATCCCCAACGCCGCAACGCAAGTGGCTCCTGAGCACAGTTGCTGAAGGAATGCTCGTCGATTGGTCATAATTCACCTCTCACACCTGGGATCAAGCGCTGGAGTATTTCCGGCACAAGACTTTGATCTTCCCAATGAGCTTGGGCACACCAGTCATGGCGTCTTCCTTGCCCTCGTATTGGGCCGACATGTAGCCGTTGTACCCATGTTTGACCGGGATTTCCCAAATGGGTTCCGCTTGGATACGCTCCAGCCGCAACATTCTCCCCATGTTAACAAAACGGCTGCCGACTTTCCACGGGCCGCCGATCCGACGTCCAAAATCGAATGTCTCGGGCGATCTTGATCCCAAGCAAACCCTCCACGGCGGCGGATCGGGCATGATTTCTTGTCTTCAGGCCATACCTTCCCTATCACTTGCGCCAAACCGCTGCGTACGTCTTCCCGAACGGGCCTCTTAACCGACCGACATGTCGCTAAAGGAATCGCCAATCGTCCAATCCGCTTCAAGATCGCAGCAAACAACGCTCTAGGCAACGCCACCTCCGCCAGTTGGAACCGGATGTACCATGCGTGGCGAATCACTTTCGCTCCAATCTTGATCAGCTTGTCCCGCAGCGTCGTCAGCGTCCAGTGTCTCACACTCGGGGGCAGTCGTCGGCGCTGGCGACGTTACCGGAACGCAGCTTCGCAAACTCGGCATTGCCGTCCTGGTTGAGCACAAACAGCGGGTGGTAGCAGTCGCATCCGAAGTGGCCGTTATACGCCGCGCCTTCCTGCTGCCCATAGGACGCAAACGAGACACACGAAGAAGGACCGTTATCGGACGGGCTGCTTACCGAGCCGGTTTCGGCAGAGGAACGAATCGATGCAATGATCAGGCTCTAAATCACCTGCGATTCCGGCCTCGACTGTCCGTCCACGGCAGCAACGTCCCTCCCCCCTAGCCCTTTCTTTTCCAAGGCGCAGAGCTCTGCGCTTTTAGCTTCACCCCGCCGCCCGATAGATCGTCCGTCCCCCGACCTTCAACATCACGACCTGCCCCGTCGCCATCAGCGCCCGCAACAGGTGGTCCAGGATCCGGGGAGGGAGCCGGACAGTCCTGGCGAGACAGTCCTTCGAAACGCCGGCGGCGGACCGGGCGACGAGCGTCGCCAGCTTTTCGGCGGCGACGGCGTCCTGGTCGCGGTTCCCGAGCCAATCATGGAAGGGTTGCACGCAGTACATATACAGGTCGACAGCTCGTTCCTACTTCCCCATCGCTATGATAGGTCATGACCCGCCGCTACCTCGTTTTCGCCGAGATGTACTACTGCGGCGAGACGGACGAGAGGGACGCCAAGTTCTCCGAGACCCGGAAGCACGTCCAGGAGGCGATCAGGGAACGGGAGCGACGGTCCCTCTCCTGAGGCTCCAGGACGCCCCGGGGATGCCGGATCACGGGATGGACGGGGATCGGGTCGGCGGGAACGATCGTGCGCCAGGGACGAGCGTGGCCACTTGGCGACCGTTCCCCCGTTCCGTCGTTGACCGCCGGTTTTTTTCGTCGTAGCGCGGGAGGCGTGACCGACGAGGTCGAGACCGACAGGAGCCGTACCATGAGCGCCGATACCCGAGCAACTAATGACGGACCATACGGCACGATCGAAAACTCAACCGCCCTTGCTAGCCAAGTGAAAGACGCGGTACTCCCAGGGCTTCAGGGCCAAGTTCAGCCGCCACATGCTTTTGGAGAGGTGAGCATCTTCCAAGGGCGCTCCGCGCAGGACGTCGGTAGCCTGCCAAACGCCGGCGCCTAAAGGAACTTCGATCTGGCCGCTTCCGGCGCCGCCCTGATTGAGCACGAAGACGAACTTCTCTCGCGCCTCGTGTCCCTTGCGGACGCGGACGACCGCCTCGACGATCGGGTCGCCTTCGCCATGTTTGTCGGAGCGGTTCCGGCTCGCCTGCGAAGACGCCCATCGGCCGCCCGGGCGCAGCTCGGCCGTGCGGATCAGTTGTTTGACCCAGGCGATTTCG
>Ga0181520_10005290_pt1 | contig 20697 bp, 15 predicted proteins | sample PEATcosm2014_Bin_29_FD_132451 | JGI IMG/M metagenome (GOLD analysis project Ga0181520, IMG submission 132451) | Peatland microbial communities from MTU Mesocosm Facility, Houghton, MI, USA - PEATcosm2014_Bin02_30_metaG | ecosystem: Environmental > Terrestrial > Soil > Wetlands > Peat | place... | reverse complement strand
CCCTATGAAAAACTGGCTTATTTTTGAAATGGCCGGGGTTATTATCGGGGCATTTGTTTCAGGATTAATTTCAAACAGGCTGAAATTTACATTGGAACATTCATCCAAAATTAAACCTGCCACCCGGCTTATAGGAGCGCTTATTGGAGGCGCATTATTCGGCTTCGGCGCAGAATTCGGAAGAGGCTGTACCAGCGGCGCGGCGCTTAGCGGAATGGCAGTGTTATCATTCGGAGGTATAATTACAATGATTGCAATATTTGGCGGAGCTTATGCATTCGCATATTTTTTTAGAAAGCTTTGGCTATAAAACAGGAGTATATATGGGACCATTAGTACCTGATATAATCGGGAATGAATTAAATCTTGTTGCGGCTTTATTTATAGGAATTGCATTCGGATTTATCCTTGAGCAGGCAGGATTCTCAACATCTAAAAAACTTGTCGGACTTTTTTACGGGTACGACTTTACAGTCCTGCGTGTTTTTTTTACTGCAGGCATTACTGCTATGATCGGCGTTGTTGCACTTGGACATTTTGGCCTACTTGATGTTTCTTTGATTTTTATAAATCCCACTTTCCTTTGGTCCGCTATTGTGGGCGGACTGATCATGGGGCTGGGTTTTGTTATTGGCGGTTTTTGCCCGGGTACCAGCGTTTGTGCTGCGGCAATTGGAAAAATAGATGCCATGGTATTTGTTGCGGGTTCATTCATCGGAATTTTGGTATTTGCTGAAGGCTATCCGGTGTTTGAAGGATTGTATAAAGCCGCTAATTGGGGAAGCCCGAGAATATTTGAAGTGCTGGGAATGTCTCAGTCACTTTTTGCATTTCTTTTAATTTTTATTGCCGTAGGCGCATTCTGGGCAACAACCTTTATTGAAAATAAAGTAAACGGCAAACCGAATCCCGAATTCAATTCTAAACCGCTCTATGCCGGCTTAACGGCAATTGCGCTTGTAATCGGACTGTCGGCTTTTATTTTGCCGGATAGAAAAGCTGATATGTTAAATCAGCTTTCAGATGCAGCTTTTGTTAATGGCTTCCCCTGCAAAACAATTACGGCAGATGAGCTGGCTTTCAGGCTGATAGATGATGACAAAGACCTTCAGATTATAGATTTGCGCCCGCAAAAGGAATTTGATTCTACTGCATTTCCTAAATCCTTTCATTTTACTATGGATAATATATTTGAAAAGGACATTCATAATCTGCTAACAATAAAACACAAAAGAAATATTTTCCTGGCAGATGATGAAAGCACTGAAAGAAAAGGTGCGTTACTGGCAAGTGAACTGGGCTACGATAATGTGCTTATTCTTAAAGGCGGGTTAAACCGGTTTATAGCTGATATAATAAATTTCAAAATGCCTGATGGAAACCCGGGAAGGCGTGAAGCAGATACATTCAGGTTCAGATCAAAAGCAAAAGAAATAATACCAGTTTTAATTCAGCAGAACAAACAAAAGGCAGGTTCCGGCGAAACAAAGAAATCAAAACGTATTGTCGGAGGCTGTTAAACTATTAAAGTGCGTTTATTTTGAATTGACCGGTATGGCTAAATTTTTCTGGCATGTATTATACATGAACTCATAATTATTTTCAAAACTTAAAAGGAGGACTAAATGAGGTTTTTATACAAGTTGCTATTTGTGATTATTTTATTCGTATCCTTGATCTATGCGCAAACGGGAACCCGGCTTGTAGATTATAATGCACAGTCAGTCGGCCGGGGCGGAACAAGCATCGGTGTATTTGATGGAACCGATTTAATGATGACAAACCCTGCAGGAATATCCTTTCTGGATAAATCGGTGCTGGATGCCGATTTTTCATTAATGGCACCGTCGCTGCATTTTAGTAATTCTTTGAATGATGCCGATGGTTCTAAAAATTTATTTCCGCTTCCTTCACTGGCATATGTTAACAAAATTGAAGGAAGTAATTTTACATGGGGAGTTGGGTTTTTTACTTCCGGTGGAATGGGTGCAGATTTTAATTTGCAAAACGCCCTTTACGGAACAACATTACAACAATATCATTCCAAGCTGGCATCTATGGAAGGCGGAATTTCAGCAGCATATCAGTTTAACAGCAATTTTTCCGTAGGTACAAGCCTTCATCTTGTCTATAGTATGCTTGAATTTTCAATGCCATATTCGCTTAATCCATCTATTATGCAGGGCATAGCAATGCCGGGAATAACTTTTGGTCAAATGTTTTCGGCTCCCCCATCTATGGGAGGATTCGGATACGATGAAGTAACCGCAACAGCAAAAATGACTGATTTAACCGGGATCGGTTTCAATGGGAAAATCGGATTCGCATATAAAATGAACGATAAACTTTCCTTTGGTTTAAGCTATACTATGCCGACATCCCTTACATATAAGAACGGTTCGGCTTCCATGGATATGACGGATCAATTAAATGATGCATTCGGAAAAGCTGTACAGGGTTATATTATGCAAAATCCCGGTTCAACTTCGGCACAGGCACAGGCTGCTGTAATGGCACAGTTTTCCGGTTTAGGAATTGATATGTCCAAAGGTGTTCAGGCAAATTACAACTTGAATGTGAATCTTAAATTTCCGCAATCTTTGGGTTTCGGAGTCTCTTATGCAGCTTTAAGTAACTTGAAAGTTGCTTGTGATTTAGAATGGATCAACTGGGCAAATGCTTTTGATAACATGACGATTAAACTTTCTAACGGTACCAATTCAAATATTAATAAAATGCTCGGGAATGACGGGTCATTTAATTTGGATTTCCCTATGAACTGGAAAAATGCAGTCCTTCTTAAATTGGGCGGCGAATATAATATAAACAATGATTTAACTGTTCGTTTGGGATATGCTTACAGCGGCAATCCTGTTCCGGAAACCACAATATTCCCGGTATTCCCCGCAATTGTTGAAAGCCATTTGATGCTTGGCGCCAGCTATAAAATTTCCGCACCGCTTACAGTTCATGCAGCTTTTGAAATGGGACTGAATAAGTCGGAAACTGCAAGTAATCAAAGTTTAATAGCCGATGAATATGATGGAAGTACAAGCCAGCTTTCAACTGTATTGTTTCATTTAGCTTTTAGCTATATGTTTTGAAAAATCCGGTCTTAACATAGTTAAATTTAAAAACCCAATTCCCTTATGAAATTGGGTTTTTATTTTTTTTTATAGCTATCTCTTAGTATCTGTTAATTATATTTAAAAGCCCGAATTCAATACTGCCTATATAATTTTCTACTGTTTTGTCAAGACATGTATTCTTAATTGGGATTCTCAATATGTGGGGTTATTTTGCTTAACAGCTGATTTTTCGGAACTGCTCCGACAAGACCATCTACCATTTTACCGTTCTTGAAAATGCCAAGAGTAGGAATGCTTCGAATTCCATACTGCGATGCAATCATTTTATTTTCATCAGTATTGACTTTCACGACCTTTAATTTTCCGTTTAACTCATTAGCAATATCTTCAACAACCGGTCCGACCATACGGCACGGTCCGCACCATGGTGCCCAAAAATCTACCAATACAGGTAATTTCGAATTTAATACTTCTTCTGAAAAATTTAAGTCTGTTCCCTTTATTACATTTACCATTTTAAGCCTTTTTAATATTTATATTCATTAGATTCCTGAAAATCGAATAGGATTCATAGATAATTTAATTGAGAAGGATGATTCCTCAATTTTATTGATTTAAGCCTAGTATTTCCATGAGTCTTTGATGTGCATTTTCGGAAAGTTGAACATTATAATTTTTATAAAATTGAATTGTGTCTTCAATTGTTTTAAAGTAATTTTGACAATTAGTACAACTATTCAGATGTGCTTTTATTGCATTGCACTTAGGCGATTCCAGTTCTTCACCAAGGTTTTCGCATATATGTTCCATTACATCTTTACAGGCTATTTCTGGTTTATTCATATTTCAGACTCTTATTTAACTCATTTCTTAAAAATGCCCGCGCCCTATGCAGCCGGGATTTAACTGCCGCAATAGACAGGTTGGTTATACCGGCAGTTTCTTCTGTTGAAAGTCCTTCTACGTCTCTCAATAAAAATATTATTCTGTAATCAGGAGCAAGATTAGCAATAGACTTATCAAGTATCTCCTTCAACTCTTTATTTTCCGTAAGCATAACCGGAGAAATCGTCCAATCGGTTAATTTACTTTCATCATTAAATAAATCCTCATCATCTAATGAAGAGTGCGCATGCCGGGGCGCATTTCTGAACATCATCAGACAGTGATTTGAAACTACCGTATATAGCCATGTTGATAGTTTAGAATCACCCTTAAATTGATTTATGTTCTTTAATAAACTGAGAAATGTTTCCTGCATTGTATTCTCAGCCCGTTCTTTATCTCTGCAAATTTTAAATGAAAAATTATAAACCGTATTCTCATAATTCTTCACCAATTGCTCAAGTGCTTTTTTATTGCCTGATTGAGCTTGTTTAATTAGTTCCGATTCTTCCATATAATATGATGCCGAAAGTTATTAATAGTTTCAAATTAAAATATACAAAAAATATAAGATACTCATGAATCCATTTCCCGGACATCTTTATCATACTAAGCCGTTTAGTGTTTTTTCCTTCTAAATAAAAAAAGCCTTTATCATCAAAAGGTTGCATCTTTTCAGATTACTTTGTCAAGCTGCTTAGATAGTAGTCGTTTCCAAATACTATCCGGCTTCCCGCTACGTGGCTATAGAGTTTTACCACGATTGGGACTTGGCAGGATTGCATTTCCTGCCTCACCCGATTAGACTAGTCCAAGCTTCGCTTGGCACTCATTTTATAGTCCGCTTCGTTTTTACCAATTATGCAATTGATGACTATTTGATTACTTTAAAATCGTAATTGAGTCATCAAACAAGTATTCACTTTTTAAAGGGCAGACCAGGCAGGGGAAGGCTTCTCAATATGCAATAGGAGTGACATTTGTATAGCTTTATTTTTCTGAATAAATCCAGTTAAATCTTCCGCCCGGCGCAGCATCTCCGTTTATATACCAATCAAGCGGGTCGTTGGAATTCTGCATGTTATCCGACCATTTTAATTCAAAATTCAGGGATGAGGAAAACTCAGCAATATATTTACGCGGAACGGTAATCATTAATTTATTTCCCCTAACAGAATATTCAACGTTGTATAAATCTTTCCATTCTCCGTTGGAATACTTCTGTAATTTACTACCGCCAACAATCCTATAATCGTAACCATTCCAGCCGGTTGAAAAATTCCTGTCAACATCAAGATAAACACACATCCAGTTATCCCCGGAGTTTGGAGTAATGTCAGCAGCCGTCTGCGCATAGAAATAAACATTATCATTATCCCTGGCAATCTTCATAGTATCAAAATCATTTCTGCCGGTGTTATTTGTATAGACGGTAACAGGTCTGGACTGTGCGCCTTTACAGTTCCTTGGTTGCGTATCACCCGTATAATCTTTGTAAACAGGCGTAACTTTATTCCAATCTGAAAATTCTTTAATTGTTTTTTTTTCAGAAGGGAGCGGGTTGGCTTCCACACCTTTAAATCTTCTTATATTATTAACAAGCTGCATATAATAGTCATCTTTCATGTTAGCAGTTAATGTTGGTTCAATATCGCGGCTGTATTCAGGACTAGCTTCGTTGCAAAACCATGAATGTTCCGGGCTGCCGTCTTTACCTGGCAATCTCTCTGCAGTCCATTCATTCCACCCTGTAACAAAGATAAATTTCGGATTTTCTTTTATTGCAAAATCCCATTGTTCCTGGACGTTATACCCGTAAATAATATCTGTTTCAGGGTTGCCCGGTTTGCCATTATGATAACTCCTTCCCCAATTATTGTTATTGCCATAAAAAGCTGATTCACCCATTCCTGCATTTGGATGCTGTGCAACTGAAACACTTATAATTTCTTTTTCACCTTTGTAATTAAAATGAATGCGCTGAGGGCGGGTAAAATCAGTCCAAGACCAGCTGTTTGTTTTATATTTTTCAGTTGGCAATTGAGATTCTCTCCATGTAAAACTTTCTTCGCAATCAAAGCCAACTGCTTCCGGTGTATGACCAATGATCAGGGGATAACCATCAAGGTAGAACCAGCAATCCGGATGATGATATTTAGCCCCCTTCATATAAAAGTTTTCATATGCTTCTTCCATCCTTTCACCGGAATCGGCATTAGTGTAGAAAACAATTTTAGGAGGATTTTTCCCCTGCGCTCTTACTTCGTCTATTGCTCTCATTAAAAGATCGGCTCGTTCCGGGTACGTTGTAGCGTTTGTTGCATCAATAACGATAATGTCCACCCCGGCATCGGTTAAAAGCTGAACACTTCTGCGGGTCACCCAGTAATCATCTGCGCGGTAATAACCGTAAATTGGTTTGCCCCAGTAATAAACTGTACATGGTCCCCCTTTATGGTAAACAGGAGTTCCCCAATACTTATTATTATAATCATTTAGAACTTCCGGGTGGTTTGGAACGATCTCGCTTAAATCCCAATAATCTTCTGCCGTCCCGTCTCCGTGCGTTAAGAAGTAAAATATGGCAACATATTTGTCTTTTTTCGGATTACCGGCAGAATTATTTTGAATTAAAGTTCTTCCAAGATCATCGGTACCGGCAACTGGCTGTGCCATAAGGTTATTATCTGCAAATAAAAAATTAATCAAGAATAAAAAAGTAAGAGCCAATTTCCGGTTCATATTCCTTCCTATAATTATCCTATTTGTTAAAGAAAAACACATCGTAATATTAAATCTACTTTTCTCTATTGTCCGGTATTCATGTATATATCTTTGGTATTACGGTAAATATTACCCCCGTATTAGTTAAGCAGTATTTTCACTGGAATATAAAGAGAATGCCCGGTAAAAAATTAACCGGGTAAAAACATGTCCGGTAAAATCATTTATAATTTTTGTCTGTTTCTAATTCCGAAGAACGAATCTGGTAAATTAAGGGCTGAGTTCCTTCCGGTCTGTCTGCTTTAAAGTTTCTTATTCTAACATCATGTGCATCATCAAGATAAATTGCAGAACGATAATCGGGCTCCGTTAAAAAGAACTGAACGTTGTCTAAAAAAATGTTCTTTGCATGACGTATATATAAACCGTAACCGGGTAAATTATCCCCGAACATTCTGTTTTCAGGGTAACCTTTTTCATTTTCAATTACATCACGTGTTGCCTGTTCAAGGTTTCCGCCGCCTTTTGCATAAACCAGAATATCCCTGAGAGTTACGTTTTCTATATAAGAACCGGGAACAGCTGTGATTATACCTGGAATCAGGCTGCTGGTTTTTGCAACTACATTACTAATTAAAACATTTTTAAGTGATCCGGCAGGCCGGGTGCGTCTGCCTAACCTTAAAAAGATCGGCGACTGTACGCCATTCATAGTAATATTACTTATAGTTACCCGGTCCATCTGTCCGCCATCAACAATTTCAAGAGCAATGCCCGTAATACCTGTTATTGGCTCACTTACACCGAGAATTCTTTTATCCCAGTGGGTAAAATGAGATTCAAATGGAATATCCATAGTAATATTACTAATAGAGATATTCTTGAATCCGCCAAAGCTTGATGTCCCGAATTTAATAAAATTCCTGTTCGACCTTAGAATACAGTTTGTAATAACAACGTTTTCGCAGACTGATATAGAATCACTTTTCAGGCAAATAGCATCATCATCACAATTAATAATACAATCGGAAATAACTACATCTTTACTATCGATATCAATCCCATCATTATTATAATTTGATTGTGAATAAATTGTAACTCCGCGGATAAAAACATGTTCGTTCGCAAACAATTTACAAGTCCAGCGGGCAGAGTTTTTTAAAGTAACATCACTGATATGTATATCCTTACTTTTTTGCACAAGCACTACAAACGGACGGTCCGGAGCTTCATTGGCAACCGTAAATTTGCTGCCTCTACCGTCAAATGTGCCTTCTCCGGTTATTGACGCATTACGTGCATTGTTAATTGAAACAAGGCATTTATCACGCTGCAATCTGGTCGGAAAATCTTTTATATTAATACTGGATTGAAGTTCCGAGCCTTTTTCCATTTTAAGAGTTACATTATCTTTCAATTCCAGCATACCTGTAACAAATTTACCAAAGGGAACAATAACGGTTCCGCCTCCGTCTGCGGTGCATCTGTCAATTGCTTTCTGGATGAACTTTGTATTGATAGTTTTGCCATCGTTCTTTGCCCCAAACTTTAGAATGTTGTATTCATGTGATGAAACAGTTTGGGAGTGAAGGTTTATTTCTATAAAAAGAAAACATATAATTGTTACGAAAGAAAATTTAATATTCATTTTTCTCTTTCAGTATCGTTAATAATAATACCGGAAGAAGGCAAACTTCCGCAAATAACATTACAATCATAATATATCATAACCCGGACGGCAGGCATTTAGGTAAATATGTTTGGTTCCCTCGTAAATAACTCTTTAAAACCATTAACAAAAAATCAATTTAACCCGGTTTGCTCTGAAAAGTTCGGTTGCTTTATTCCAATCCGTACCGGGATTGCTTAACCGAAATTTCTCGTCGTGTATAATAAATAACATCTTAAGGCTGCTTTGGTAAAATAGCTCTCATAACATTCATGGTCTTCCCGGATACTTTTGCCAGAAAAGAATGACCGTCCTTTGTTTTAGAGTTAGTCATTCGGCTTTCTCAAAAAAATATTTAAAATAAAAAATCCCGGGACATAGCAGGACTTTTTATTGCGAAGAGTCAGATATTCTCCGATAGGTTAAAAACACTTCGAATCCTTTTTTAAATTGACATTTATACCTGATATTTTTACTTTGAAACATGAATTGAAGCTTGAAAAACAGGATTATGTTTAATCTGGAACCGCATGGAAGCGGCTCGATAAAGGGATATGAAGCGGGTGTTTTGGGTATTGGGATTGCATATTCCGATCATTTAAATAAGGTTGAGGAATGGTCAACCTTAAGCCGCCATATATTATCTCCTCTTGATGAAGATAAACACTGGTATGATAAAGAAACTATTTATAAGAGTACGGTTATATGGGATAAAAACGGGACACTCGGTCATCCGTTTGTAATGTATTATAATGCAAAAGGCAGCGATAGTTTAGCGGGAAAAATTTCGGCAGAGCGTATTAGTATGGCTGTATCCGACGATATGATAAACTGGAAAAGGTTTGGTAATGAGCCGGTAATTGATCATAAAGCGGGTATTTCCGGAGATGCTTTTATAACACGCATCGACAGTATCTGGGTTATGTTTTACTTCGGCGCTTTCTGGAAACCCGGCGCTTTTTAGTTCAATGCACTTTTAACTTCTTCAAAAGACATAGGTTTGGATATTATTTTAAGCTGCGCGTCAATCATAAACATTGTCGGTGTGGCATAAATAAAATAATCTGATGCCGCTTCACCATCCCATCCTTTGAGATCGGAAACATTTATAAAAGTTAATTTATTATTCGTTATAAAATCAGTCCAATCTTTTCTATTTGTATCAAGTGAAATTGAAAAAATTTCAAAATTCTTTTCTTTTTCGCTGTTATACAGTTCATTCAACTTTGGCAGCATCTCTTTACAATGAGGGCACCAGCTTGCGTAAAAGACAATCAGCGTTTTCTTTACTTTAGTTTTATCCAGCTCAATATTGTTACCCGCTGTATCTGAAAGCACAATATTGGGAACAACACTGCCAATTTTAAATACCTTTGCCTGGTCTATACGGCGTTTTATTAATCTCTCCGTTTTCAGATCTAAACATAGATCATCTTTTATAACGTAGTTCTGCACTATGTAATCTAATACTTTATCAAAACCAAATTTCTTAAATCCCCCGATTAGATATTCAACAATCTGTTCGTAAACAATTTGATTTATTCTTGCTTTGTTCAGAATAGAATCAACGGCAGTCATAAATTCTTTTTCTAATAAATCAAGCGGTAACTTCGGATTCCGGTAATATGTTAAATACTCTATCGTTTTGCTTGTAAAAACATCGGAATAAATAAGCGAGCTATTATTGAAATCAACATAGTCCAGCGCATGTGCTTTTAAATATGGAAGCTGTTGCTCCGGTTCAATTGTATAATCAACGACCGGCAGCCGGGCGGAGCGGATATATTGAGCAATAAAAGAGTCCGGGTCTGTTTGAGAAGTAATATTTACAAATTGCAGATACCCGCTTTGCAATTCATTAAGCCTTTTCTTTGTTTGGTCATAATATTCATCATCTTTAGGAAAACGGGAAAGTATTAACAGCAGCAATTCTGTTTTTGTCTTGTAAGCTTTGTTCAGTTTAATAAATTGGTAATACTTCTTATTGCTTTCGGAAGAAATAATTTTCATACCGTCCAGGATATTATCTGCATCTGTTTTTATCTTTACATCTTCGCCGTCAAACAGAAAATCCAACCATCCTGCCGGGGTTTTGCTTTGTAAAGATTGAGCGAATGCGCCAAAAGAGAAACGATAAAAACCGTCGTGGTATTTATTTTTATCCAATGGGAATCTATAAATTTCGTTATCACCGGCAGAAATCGAATCTATCAATACAATTTTCTCGCCGCTTAACTCCGATATGTATGCTTTACCGTTATAATTAGAAATTTGTATTTCAATTTGTTGAGCATAACACTGCCCCACAAGGATAACCAATAGTATAATCAGACAGCTTTTTATTTTAGGCTTATTCATTTTTTCTAAATATTGCTCCGCTAATTCTTCTGCTAATGCAATATACTGTTTTTATTATATTAAAGCGGGTCTCTTACGGAACAAAAACAAATTTATAAACAGATTAATTTTTCAAGCAACGAACGCTAAACCCGTTTTCTTTACGTCCTGCAGTCCCAATGTCTACCTGGATATGGAGAAAACCTATTAGAAATTTTCCCCCTAACGAAAAGTACTGAATAAGTGCCGGTAAAAATAGTAAATTCAATAATTTATTGTCAAGAAAATAAAAGAAACACTCACTTGAGAATAATTTATTCAGTTAAGTAAGGTATTCATATTACAAAATATTCGCCCTTAAAAATACACCGGTTACATTCGCAAACAGATTTTATTCAACTCACCTTCCAATGAACGATGCAGGCAACCAGTTTGTTGCAAAAGAAATGCTTAGGATGCTGAAGTGATTTTTACTTAGCGTTTGATTAAAAGTGCATAAAGTAATTTAAGGCAGTAAAATCAATATTAATACAGGTGGTACACTTACTAATCATAATGCCAAGATTTTGAGAAATTTTTAAGTTTTAATTTATTATAAGCTAATAATTGAGACAACTATAATAAGCAGAGCTGAAAAAATAACAGCAAAAATTAAAGACTTACGGCGGTATGTGAGATCTTCGTTATATAACATCATTGTACCTTTTGTTAGTGAAGATGTATGTCTGTGTATTCTATACACACTGTTCTTCGTTTTCCTTTTATCCTAAATACAATTTAATCATTTAGAGCGCAATATCAATCGAGCAAAGGAATGAAAAAAGAATTACATCTTTCGGGTGAGTTTATTTTACAATTATTAAGAATGAGGACTATATAAAAAGACGGCAGCTAACAAGTAACTCTAAAGAGTCTCAGTTTGGTATCCGCAGCCTTATCTGCCTTGTAATCCTTCCCGCATTTTTTCCGGAAAATAAATAACTGAGACTTCAAACAATTTCATTTTCCCTGCATGATTAACATAATTTAATTTAATATTCAAAGTTCAAAATTATTTTAATTACTTTGCTCTTGAACCAATGCACTCCGGAAAAGATAAGTAAAGTATTCTTTTGTTTTTGGTTATATTTATATATTTTCCTTGCGCGTACCGTTCCTAAATCGGAATATGGGTTTATTGCAACAATATTTGCCCTTACAAATATACTTCAAGCGATATTTGATTTGGGCTTGCCATTTTATATCCAACGCGAAGTTGCAATAGGTAATGACATTAGTAAAAAAGTCAATTCGATTTTTTATGTTAAAATTATTTCATTATTATTATACATACTTGTACCTCTAATCTACTTTTCAATTACAGTCAATTCGAATTTGGCGCTCGTCTTAATAATCAGCCTGATTAATTTTTGCTGGGGGTTGAGCGCTGTTTTTAATTCTGTTATGTATGGGTTTTATTCATATAAACAATCTTCCTATTGAAATAAAATTATTGGATGCTGTAAAGAATCCATATCCTTATTATTCAGCAGCAGATATAGTTGTTTTACCCTCAAGAGTGGGCGGCGATCACAATACGCAAGCCCAAACCGACCTGGAATCCGCGTTGTCAAATGCTAGTGCCCGGGTAAGTGACCTTACGATACCGGATGCCCTCGACGGACAAACTCTAACACGTGGTGTCTATGATGGAGGCGCCCTTTCTCTTTCAGCGGGAAAGACTCTAACGCTTAACGGCAGTGCTACTGACGTATTCATCATAAGGGCTTCGTCTACTCTCAATATAAACGGCGGCATCGTGTTGTTAACCGGTGGGGCTGTGTGGTCCAACGTCTTTTGGGATTTAGGAACTTCAGCGACTATCATTGGTGAATCGACTTTCAATGGAATCATACTTGCTAAAACGACAATCACGTTAGATATCGGCGCTACATTAGTGACAGGACAATTGCTGGCGAATACCGCCGCGGTTACAATAGGCTCCGATTTACTGCCGGTGGAACTAACAACTTTCACGGCAGCGTTTAAGAACAATGCAGTAAACTTAAATTGGAACACAGCCACAGAAGTAAATAATTACGGATTTGATGTGCAGAGAAGTCCGTCGTCAGGCGCATTAAACGATACTAAAAATTATAGTTGGACAAATGCCGGCTTTGTATATGGATCAGGAAACAGCAACTCCCCAAAGAATTATTCTTTTATAGAAAGTACTGTTTCGTACGGCAGCTATGCTTACCGTCTAAAACAAATTGACGACAACGGTACATTCGCATACAGCGGCGTTATAGAAGTTAATACAAGGCAAATCACATACAGCTTTTTACTTAATCAAAATTATCCTAACCCGTTTAATCCTTCAACGCAGATACAATTCGAGGTAAGTAAAAATACTTATGCGGCATTAACAATATTCAATGTTCTCGGCGAAAATGTTTTAACGCTGTTCAACGGCAATGTAATAGCGGGACAGGTTTATAATGTAATATTTAACGGTGACAAACTTGCGAGCGGCATCTATTTTTATCAGCTTAAGACAAGTGAGAAAACAGAAGCCAAGAAAATGATTTTAATGAGATAATATTAGGCAGGCATAAGTGCGTCTCAATCATTAAGTAGTTGTAATGAGCTATGAGTGTTCTAAAATTTTAAATTAAGGCAGCGCCTTGGAATCCATCCCTACTGGAAAAGCATGCAGCCTGGCGCTACAATTTTTAATACCGGAAAATTAAATTATCAAGCAATGACGGATAAAAGGTACATAGAAGAAAAAAATATACTCGACTTTATCTTAAGCGCGGTCACCATAATAGCCGGCTTTCCCTTCATGCTGCTGGCAGCAATGGTAGTTATTACTGAAAAAATATTCGGCACAATGAGAGGGAAAGTTTTATAAAAAATAATTAATAAATTGCAGGCGAAAGAGAAAACAATAAAAAAAGTTTGCAAAAAATGGAACCAAAAAACGAGAAAAACCCCTGTGAATCTTCTAAGTCCGCTTGGAAGAAATCTGCAATCAAAAATTTCATTGGTAAAATTAACAGCGATAATATTAAGGTAGTGTCTGGAAATTCATTCCTTCGGGAAAAGCATGAAGCTTGGCACTACGATTTTCAATACCGAAAAATTTGATTATTCCGCAATGAGGGGGAAAAAATACTTCTGCGCAAAAAAAAAATCGATTTTATCTTAAGCGTGGTTATCTTAATAGCCGTGTTTCCATTCATGTTTTGATATATATTCTTTTGCGTATGATCCAAATACAATTTAAAAACAAGTTATGCCCCGCTCCTATTTTTTATTTTACCTGCCGTCTGAAGAAATGTAAAAAGTTTATTTGCAACCCGGTTCCTTGTATAAATACGGCGCCCACTATAATTGCTCCTTTCAGCATCAGTTGAAAATCTTTCTGAATACCGTGGAGACCAAGGATATTGCTCAGCAATCCGATAATCAGAACGCCTGCAAATGTGCCTTCAAGAGTGCCTTTCCCACCATTAAGACTGGTACCGCCGATGACCACTGCAGCAATAGCATCCAATTCAAAACCAACTCCGTCGTTCGGATTTCCCTGAAGTAACTGTCCTGTATGAATAATTCCAGCTAAGCCTGAGAAAAATCCGGCAATAATAAATGTGTATGTCCGGATCCGTTTTACTTTTAGTCCCGCTAGAATTGCCGCTTCTTCATTGCTGCCGATTGCATAAACGTATCTGCCAAGCTGCGTCATTTTTAATATGATTAAAAAGACGATAGAAACGGTTATAAAGATGAACACGGGAAAAGGTATACCGAAGTAGCTTGTTGTAAATATTTTAAAAATATCGGGTGCCGCGCCCGGACCGAAACCTATATCCCTTGAATTATTATTAGAAATAAAGAGAGCAAATCCTCTGGCTGCCGTCATCATTGCAAGAGTAACAATAAAAGATTGAATTTTTCCCCATGAAGTTATTGCACCGTTCAAAAAACCTGCAGCGCTGCTTATGGCTAAAGCAATCAGCAGAGTCAAAAAAAATCCAAGCTGCCAATCCATTAAACCAAATGCGGTAATTGTTGCGCTCAAAGCTAAAATTGAACCTACGGAAAGATCAATTCCGCCGGCAATAATAACAAAAGTCATTCCTACGGAAATTATTCCATTTTCCGAAACCTGCCGTAGAATATTCGTCAAATTTTCAAATTTCAGAAAAATTAAACTCCCTTTACTATTGGCAGGAGAGACTATAACACACAAAACGAATATTATAAAAACTCCCAAAACGGGTCTAACCCATTCTCTTTCGGATAACCTTAATTTGTTCAGTTTGCTCATAATTGCCCTTCATTAAAAGCGTAATGTAATATTTTATTTGTATCGGTTTCTTGAGCATTCAGCAATGCTGCCGGCACTCCGTTAAAAAGTACCAAAATCCGGTCACAAATTCTTAATAGTTCGGGAATATCGGAAGAACTGATAATAAAAGACATACCTTTGGAACTTAATCCGTTAATCAGATTATAAATTCCCTCCTTAGCTCCAATATCAATTCCCCGTGTAGGTTCGTCAAGCAGTAATAGTTTAGGATTATTCAGCAATCCCCTGCCAATTAAAACCTTTTGTTGATTTCCGCCGCTTAGCGTTTGTATATTCTGATATAAAGACTTAAACTTTAAATTTAACTCTAAACTTTTATTAGCTACTGCTTTCGCCTCTCTGGTTTTATGTATATATCCGCCCGAAGCATAATTCGAAAGAACGGAAATGCTGCTGTTTTTAATTATATCAAGCCCTGCAAAAATCCCTTCTGTTTTTCTGTCTTTAGGCAAATAAAAAATTTTTTTAGTCAGCGACCGGGAAGCAGATTTGGGAACGTAAATATTCTCCCCCAACATAATTTTCCCGGTGTGCTGTGCTTTAAGTTCACCGAAAAGGAATTTCAACAGTTCGGATTTTCCTGAGCCGAGAAGTCCTGCCAGACCTAATATTTCTCCATTCATCAAAGTAAATGTGATGCCTGAGAGATATGTCGTAGAATTATCAAATACGTTAAGATCCTCAACCTGCAATGCCATTTCATTGCAGGCGACTGATTTTGCTAGTTTCGTCTCGTAGAATTTACTGCCAACCATCTTGCCGATCAGTTCACTGCGTGTAATTTCCGTCGCAGAATATTTACCTATAAACCGACCGTCGCGCATTACAGCAATTTCATCGGCAATTTCATAAATTTCCTCAAGCCGGTGCGAAATAAAGATAATAATCTTTCCTTTTTCCTTTAGCAGACGGATTTTCTTAAAAAGTATTTTTATTTCACTTTCGGCAAGAGCAGAAGTGGGTTCATCCAGAATAAAAATCCCGGCATCACTTGATAAGGCATGAGCAATTTCAACAATTTGCTGCCATCCAACACTTAGATTTCTAACTATCGTATTAGGAGAGTAAGGGAAGTCAAATTCTTTTAATATTGTCCGGGCATCACCCCGGAGTCTGGAAAAGTTTACGAGTCCGAATTTTCTTAAAGGTTCGTTCCCTAAAAATATATTCTCAGCAACAGTAAGATCTGGAATACAGCTAAGCTCCTGATGTATAATGGAAATACCGGCATGTTTTGCTTCCCAGGGATTCTTAAAAAAAATCTTTTCATCATCTATAAAAATTTCTCCGTTATAATCGGTATAAACACCGCACAATATTTTCATTAATGTTGATTTACCGGCGCCGTTTTCGCCTACTAACGCGGTAACGCATCCTCTTTCCATCGAAAATGAAATGTCATGTAATACTTCAACACCGGAAAAAGCTTTTTTTATTGTCGATAATCGCAGCATATAAGAATAAATATTAGTGTAATATTGCTGACCTATAATAAACAATTGTTACGCAGGATGACCGGGAATTTATCCTATGATTTTAAATCTATAAATAAAGGCTCTAATTGATAGAGAATACAATTTATTTATTTCCTTCCGATAAATATTCTTTCGCATTCTTCGGAGTTATTGCAATTGAAGAAAGTGTAATATTTTTAGGAACATTTTCTCCCTTTAAAATTTTTAAGGCAGTTTGAACAGCTGTCCCGCCTCCGGTTGGATAAATAAATGTAGCGTTAAGTTTATTATCTGCGACCGCCTGCACTCCCCCTTCCGGTCCCGATAACCCGTCAATACCGATAAAGTAAATATCTTTTGTTCTTCCGACATATAGTGCAGCCAGGTATGCACCAATAGTCATGGGATCATTATGACCAAACACTAAATCGATTTTTTCAAATCGCTGTAATGCATTTTCCATTATTGATCTTCCTTTTTCCCTAAGCCATGCACCATCCTGAGAGTATATAATTTTAATATTTGCATAATTTTTAATCCCCTCCATAAACCCATCGTGCCTTTCAATTGCAGGAGTTGATCCTTTTAATCCCGAAATTTCTATGATCGTTCCTTTGCCGTTCAACAGTTCAGCGGCATATTCTCCGGCTTCTCTGCCTATAAGTTCATTGTTCGCACCGACAAAGCAAGTATATTTATCCGATAATATTTTACGATCTATAACAATAACGGGGATACCTTTATCATAAGCTTTTTCAACGACCCCGGTAAGCGGTTGTGCTTCATTAGGTGAAATCATCAGCAAATCAACACCGCGAACAATAAAATTTTCCACATCGGCAACCTGTTTCGCATTGCTTTGTTGTGCATCTGAAATAATTAATTTTATTTCAGAATGTTTTGCAGCTTCTGATTCCATTTGTTTGTTCATTGCTTCACGCCAGGGTTCCGCACTGTTACATTGAGAAAAACCAACTAAATATTCAGGAGCAGCTCCTTTATTTCCGCTTTTGTTGCAAGCAGCTAATAGAATCGCCAGAACAACAAATACAATAAAATGAATGGGAAAATTTTTCATGATGGTTCCTATTTTTTTTGATCAGTCAACTGTCTAAAGGGGGAACTAAAAATTTATATCTTGTACCGATTTTCGATAATCTTTTCCTAATGATATATTTTACGGGCTTGTACAATAAAGCACTTAATTACAAACGGTCAATTTTTTTTATAGTTTTCAAATTATCAATTTACCGGCATTTGACTAATCAGATTTCACCGCATAAAGAAACCTCAAGCCCTAATTCATTCATTGCCGCAGCTTTAGCATATAACGCTTTTTTGGCACTTTTTTGATCGGGGGCATAAACAACTTGAATATGGTTTGATTTATGTCTTGCCATCATCTGATCACGTGAAACTCCTTTTAATACAGCGTTCATTATAGGCCATTGATAGGATGTAAGTTTTAATCTTTCTTCAGTTTCCTCAAATGGTAATTTTATAGCTTCACCCAAGCCAATATCAAATTTGAGTTTACCTTTTTCAATAAATACTCTGCTCCATACAATATGACCAGGTTTACTAACTCCTTTGAGAGTTCCACCTCCAAGCCGGAAGTATTCAGGTGGTTGACGCTCACTGACAGCACTTCTATACCCACCCGCTATATGAGCAGCAGGAATAGAACCTGAAATTTCAAAAACCCAGACAAAATCATCTATTCCGCTGCCTTTAAAATGTCTGCCCCAACGAATATCATGCAGCGTAGTCTCAGGTGCAAAACCTAATCGTTCCCATAAATGATTTGTTATAAGTGCGTCTAATCCGGCACATTCATCAGCTTCATTAAAATGAGGTAATGCTTTTCCTGCAAACAATTCTTTGCCTGATACTTCATGATATACCGGCGGACGTTCAATGTTATTCAAAAGTCCTTCAGCCAGATCTGATGCTGGAGTTAAATCTTTTAATCCCTGCTGATATTGAATACCAATAGTTGAACAACCAAATTCGTCAGCGATGCGCATTGCACTAATATACATTTTACATTGTTGTAAAACTTGATTTTCTGTAAGTTCAGTTGTTTCGTCTTTTCCAAAATTAAATTGTATACCTTTTTCAAGTAACCATTCAAATATTTTTTTTGCTTCCTCATCCGGAACAGTCAACATTTTTGCATACAATGTAGATTGACTTAACCGTTCTTTAAATATCCCGAGCGGGCTGAGTAATTCATCAGGAATAATAGCATTGTACATTCCCATACACCCTTCATCAAAAATTCCTAAAATTGCTTTTTTACTTTTAAGTTCCCGGGCAAATCTAACACCTAAATTAACTGCACTTGACTTGATTGTGGATTTTTCATAAGGTTTAACATGGGAGATATTATGTGAAATTTTACCTTTACTTAACCAATTTCTTAATCCTTTTAAGAAAAATTCATCTCGAAAATCTTCACTCCAAATAGTACTGTATTTTATTCCTGCTTTCGTCATAGAAGCATTTAAATTTAAAAGCCCGACTAAACCCGGCCAGGTTCCGCTCCAATTTGCAATTGTTAATATTGGGCCTCTATGAGTAATAAGACCCGGTAATATTTGCTGACTGTATTGCCAGACCGCTTGCGCTACCACTAACGGTGCATCAGGTGGGATCGATTTAAATACCTCTATACCGTATTTTTGACTATCAATAAAACTATGCTTTTTTTCCAGGTTATATAAATGTGCCCGCTTGACCTGTACTTCTTCTAATTTTAGCACTTCTATAAATTTTTGTTCCATTTCCTGTTGTGCTTTTTCACAAGCTTGATTAGCAGATAATCGCAAATCACCATTAGCAATTAAATATACTGTCTTCATTGTAATTCCTTTGATTAATAATTATACCTTTGATCAAGTTCATCTTAAGAGAATTAAGATAGTTCTTCGTATTTAACCGGTAAGCAATTCTCAATAGCCAAATTTAATCTACTCCGATTGTAGAATATTTTTGTTTACTCAAAAATACTTGTACTGCACTCCATAATCAATGAATCAAGAATAAAATGAAAGAATAATGAAATACCGGGAATAGATATCGGGATTCCAAGCGTTGTTGATTTTGAAAAGAGTATTTTTAATGCAAAATATGCAAGAGTTTGATGTTCAACTGACCGTACAAAATGCCATAGATAAATATCCTTCTGTTAAGCTAAGACTTATCTCCGACAACGGCTCGCAGCTTATCTCTAAAGATTTGGCCGAATACTTAAGGATCGCTGGCTTGCAGCATATCAGAATATCTATTGCATATCTTCATATCAATGGCAAGATTGAACGTTTCCATAGGTTCATTCATGAGGAATGTCTTATCAAAACTTCTTTTATAAATTTAAATGATGCAAGAAAGCAAATTGCTTCTTATATTAATTATTATAATACTAAAAGACTTCACAGTTCTTTGTTTTATTAACACAGGAAAATTTTCTTTTGCACAAGGTACAAAGAAAAACAAATGCCAGGGAAAGGAAACTTGATAAAGCAAAACTTTTTAAATCCGAGGTAAGATTTGCTAACTAATTTTTTCCCATATTTGACTAATCCAAAATTTCTGTTTCCTTTAGACCAATGCAATTCTAATATTCATGGTGGATATGGAATTTTCGGCTCCTTTTTTAGTACCGATTATTATCTAAGGTTTGACGATAAATATTTAGACACTTTAGGGTATAACAATTATTATTAATGATAAAATATTTATATAATATTATTATTAAAATTTTTATTACGCTTACAGCCATAATAGTTTTCTATTCGTGCAATAAAGAAGTATCAGTTACCCCGCCGGATACACCGCCGCCAAATGGATATATCTTCTTAGACTCGAATCCAGAAGGTTTTCAAATCTATTTAAATAATCTGGAAAGAGGAAGAATTACACCGGATAGTTTAACGTGGCTCGGAACCGGGACGTATAATATAACTTTGAAAAAAAACTTATATAGGGATAGTTCCTTTGCTGCAAATGTTATTGATGGAAAAAGGCTCTCAATTTTTGTTGATTTTACCAAGAACACCTTAATGCTTGGCAATATAAGCTGTTCAAGTACACCAAGTAAAGCTGAAATTTTTCTTAATGACTCCAGTACCGGACACTTTACGCCTTATACCTTACAAAATATTTTACCCGGTAATTACT
>Ga0181520_10005288_pt1 | contig 20700 bp, 12 predicted proteins | sample PEATcosm2014_Bin_29_FD_132451 | JGI IMG/M metagenome (GOLD analysis project Ga0181520, IMG submission 132451) | Peatland microbial communities from MTU Mesocosm Facility, Houghton, MI, USA - PEATcosm2014_Bin02_30_metaG | ecosystem: Environmental > Terrestrial > Soil > Wetlands > Peat | place... | reverse complement strand
TGGACGCCTTTGACCCTGAAAATCGCGGGGGATTGGGGGATGCAATCCCCCAAGGTGTCAGAGCCGTTCAGCGATCTTGCCGTTTTGCCATTCGACCAAAGATTCTCGTCTGACAAGGCACTACTGCCCCATCTCTACATGCTCGGAACTCACGATCAGGTTCCTTTGGTCGATCAGGTTGACATAGTACACGGTCGTGCCCTCCGGCAGCGTGGCCGTCACCTTGCCGTCGGCCTCGATCTGCGCCGGTGTTGCGTCCCAGTGGCGGTCCGGCCACGGGCCCTTGTCCTTGGTGAAGGTCAGTTCCGCTTTCGCGAGGGGCACTTTGCTCGCGTAGGTGAACCACACCTGACTTCCGTCGCGCCCCTGGCCGGTGACCTTCGCGAGCGGGTCGGCACCCATCAGGATGTTGTCCGCGAGGGCGTGAATCTCCTCCGGGTTCTCGCCCGGTCCGCCGTGACCGTGCGGCATCCGGATGCGGATGCACAGCGTCCGCGGGCCTTTGGGGAGCCGATACGACTTCTGCAGCGCGTTGAATGTATACGCGAAATCGTTCGTCCCGGTGACCCACAGCATCGGCATGTGGGCATCCTTGAGGTACACCGACGGGTCCCACCACCGCATCCAACGGTCGCCTCGCTCCTTGCCCAGGCCTGTGACGCTCGGCGCAAAGGTCATGTCCAGCGTGTAGCCGCAGCCATAGACGGGCACGGCGAGCCGGAAGCGGTTGTCCGCGCCGGCGATGATGCACGTGAGATACCCGCCCCACGAGATTCCGGTCAACCCGATCCGGTTCGGGTCCACTTCGGGCATCGACCGCAGGAGCGAGTTGGCGAGGATTGCGTCGGCCACGGCGTGGTAGGTCCACTGGTCCTCGCGCGGCTCGTCGATCTGGCCGAAGCCGCCCCAGCCGGCGGGGCCGCCCATCGGGTCGTGGTGCCAGTTGCCGTAGGTGCCTTTCGGCACGCACCCGCAGGTGTCCATAGCGATGGCCGCGTAGCCTCGCGAAGTCCAAAGCCGCACCCAATCGGCGAAGGCCGTTCCGCCGCCGCCGTGGACCAGCACCATCGCCGGGACCTTCTTACCGGGCTGCATCTTCGGCAATCCGACCCATGCGAAGACCCGCGTCGGCTGCCCTTCATAAGGCCGGCCCTCGTAGAAGATCGCCTTGACGCCCTTTTCGTCGAACCCATCCGCCGGGTACACCTTCGGCGCTTTCGAAAGCGCTTTCATGTCCCACATCGGGCCGACGGGATCAGAGGGCGGCTTGGAGACGCGCGCGATTGCCTCGGCCACCTTTGCAGTCTCGGCGGCGCTCGTCTGGCCCGGCTGCAATGTGACGGTTCGCTTGTCGTGTGGGTCGAGCTGCACGGTCAGCACCTGTTGGTTGTTCCCCCACGGCCCCCACACCCGCGTCGCGCCCGCGATGTGCAGTTTCGACTGGCCTCGGAACCACGTCATCTCCGTCCAGTCCCGCTCCAGCGGGGCCTTCATGTAGCGCCCACGCGCATCCATAACCGCATTCACGCCCGGATCGAAAACGATGAGAAGCTGCATCGGGGCCGCCGTCAGGTTCGACAGCTCCCAGGTCATCGAATCGATCCCGAACTGGTAGCGGATCGACGCCTTATCGCTCTGGGCGACGATCACGTCCGTGGCCGGCTGTTCGATATGCGTGAGCTGCTGCGGCGCGTCGATCCAGAAATACGCTCCCCTCGGGTTTCCCTGCCCCGCAGCGAAGAACTCCTCGCCGCCGATCTTCAGACTTGTCAGACAGCCGTCCGGCCCGACAATGGCGTGGTAACTGGCATTGGCATACTCGCGCGAGCCCTCCTCGGGCTTCCACGGCGCGGGCGGTGGTGGTTCGTAAGGCTTTGCATCCGCCACTTTCGCGGCCTCCTGTTCGGTAGCGCTGCCTGCGCTGACTGTGATCTTGCGGCTCTCCCCCGGCGGGATACTGACCGTCCAGACCTGGTGATTGTCGGCGAACGGCCCCCAGAGCTTCGAGCTTCCACCGATAGCGATTTTCGCTTGGCCGAGGAACCACGTCGAGCTTTGCCATCCGGTGTTGACCGAAGTCTTGTAGGCTTTGCCCGCCGCGTCCATCACCGCGCTGACCGAGGGCTCGAAGACCATCACGAACTCCATCGGCTTCTGTGAGGTGTTCGTGGCGGTCCAGGTCATCGACTCCGGCCCGAACTCGTACAAGATCGAGGCCTTGTCGCTCTTCGCGAGGACGGCGTTGTCCGCCGGCTGCTCAATGGCCGGCAGCTTTAATGCGCCATCCTGGTAGAAATACGCCCCGCGTGTGATCTTGGAGGCGAGAAATTCCGCTCCGCCGACGCGCAGGTTCGTCAGGCAGCCGTCATCTGCGACGACGGCCTCATACTTCAGGGCCTGAACGTGGCGCGAAGCGCCGTCGGTCGTGATTGCGACATCGGCGGCGTGGGCGACCGATCCAGCCGCGACCAGGCCGATGAGAATCCCATACATCCATATTGATAGCTGCATTACGCACTCCGCTCCATATAGCCTGTCAACGCTTGTCTAGCACGAAGATGGTAGCGAGCTGGATCGGAGTTTCGACCACGAAGACACAAAAGCACGAAACGGCAATCCACTGCCCGGCCAAGGTGGCTTTGCCGTTTAGTGCCCTGGTGTCTTCGTGGTCGATCTACTCCTGGGCCCAAATGCGTCCGGCTAAAGCCCACCACAGGCCTCGCCATAGAACCACCCCAGCGGAACCTTCCTCAGCAGGAGGTTCAGCCCTCCGGTGTAGTTGAAGTAGGTGACCAGCGCCTCATCGCCGACCCAGGTGATCGCCGGGTACGCCCACCGATCTTCCGTATCGTCCTCCAGGTTGCGCAGGTGGCCCCAGGTCTGCCCCTCGTCCGACGATACCGCCGCGGTGAGCGGATTGCGCCAGAACGGGGCCGCGCCGGGATTGTGGTTCCAGATCGCCAGCAGGTCGCCGGTGGCCGGGATGCGGCCGATCGCCAAGGGAGCCGCCGTGCCGACGAGAGCCGTCAGCTTCGGCTCGCTCCAGGTTTCACCGCCGTCGGCGGAGATGCTCCCGAACTGCCCGCCGATCTCTGTGCGCATGAGCATCAAGACGGAGCCGTCTTTCAGCTCCACACAGGCCGGCTCCCAGCACTCGGCCCCGGCGGGACGAATGCGCCCGCCGTCATGCCAGGTCGCGCCGTCGTCGTCGGAGATGCAGCAGTAGCTGTCCCCGCCCTCCCAGGCCTCGAGCAGGATGCGCCCGGTGGAGAGCCGGATGCAACGCCCGTTCGTCAGGCCGGTGTACAGGCCGTCGGGGCTGAGTTGGCGGGCGGGACCGAAGGTGAGGCCCTCATCCGTGGAAGTGCGGATCATGATGCGGCAGTCGGCGTCTTCGCTGTTCTTCTGGCAATGCAGCAGCGCAATCGAGCCGTCCCGCAGGCGGATGAAGTTCACCTCCATCACATTGCACTCGCCATCGTTCTCGACGAGGGTGTACTTGTCGCCCCAGGTCTCGCCGCCATCGCGCGAGATGCGGCCCACGAGGCGCGCCGGGGCGTGATCGTCGCCGCTCCCGGCGTAGAACTCGGTCCAACCGAGGAGCAGGCTGCCGTCCCGGAGGGCGATGATGGCCGCCTCGGAGTTGCGAGGGTTGGCGGGACCGGCCGGTCCCACGACGATGCGGAACGGTTCGGGTGCCATGAGCGTGCTCCTTGCTGAGAATGGAGTTGCCGCGCGACGGCTGGGACGGCGAACGGCGGGAACCACAGAGACGTCGTTGCGGTTCGCGCAGCGAACCGCCTACACAGAGAACGGCGTCTGCCGTTACTGTGTCCCCTGTGTCCCCTGTGTCCCCTGTGTCTTCTGTGGTTAGCCGTTCCTCCCGCGCGGGTCGATTACCCGCCGACCTTCACTGTCACCTTCTCCCCGAATACCACATCCGGGTCCGCGTGCATCTCGAACGTCAGGTCGCCGGCTTCGAGGGTCAATGTGAACTCGATGACTGCCGTGCCCATGAACGGCACGTCGGTCTTCAGGGCCTCTTTGGCGTTGCCGCACTGCAGGGAGACCTGGCCTCGCCCGTCTCGCGCCAGCCACTTCGCTTCGCCAATGTTGCCGACCGTCACCCGAAGCTGCAGCTTCTGCCCGGCGGCGGCTTTCAAGCCCTCGTCGCCGACAGCCTGCCAGCGCCCGCCGGGACCCTTGACCTCGATTCGGTCGATCTCGGCATTGAGATACTTATGCGGGTTGAGGCCCGGTTTGTACGGCGTGTTGCCGACGGCGCGCCTGGGGGCTGTCGCGGAGTCGAGACCGTAGCCGTCGGTACGCAAGCCCGGGTTCTTGCCCTGGTCGATGAGCGCGAAGTAGCGGTCCTTCACCGTGTCGTAGACCCCGATGATGCCCTTCACCGTGGCGTCGCGGTCGATGGTAATCCACTCATCGACGGGCTTCGGCGCGGCGGCGGCCTCAATCTTCGGGGCCCACTGGCTGATGGTGCGGCTTACGGGTCGCCACGAGCCGTCGGGGTTGATGTCGCCGTAGTCGGAGTTCTCGCCATAGCGGACCCCCCCCGGCCACCACCAGGACACGGTGCCGTTCGCCGCCGATTCGTCCACCATCTTGTAGAACAGGTCGTAGAACTTGCCGACGCGATCCTGCCAGGCCGGCGGCATGTTCCAGGCTTCCTTGCCGTATGGCGAGTACCCGAACTCCGCCCACATCACCGGGCGGCCCGGAGCCATGCAGCGGGCGTAATCGGCGGTGAAGCGCCCGGGCTTGACGCGATCCCAGTCCCCGATGCGGCCATACCCTTCCGGCTCCATGATGTCCACGCTTCGCGCCAGCCCCCGGAAGTCGTAGCCGATCCAGGCCGGGTCGATGGTCGGGTCTCCGCCGATGGACATGCGGAAACTGGTGAAGTGGTTCGGGTCGATGCTCTTGATGAGGCCGTTGGCGATGGAGTGCTTCTTCTCCAGGAGATCGTCGAGAAATCGCCTGTAAGCGCACACCATGACCCGGTGCGGGCCGTCCTTCTGCAGCAGGTTGTCGGGCGGTGCGACGACAGCGCCGTTCTCTCGCGGCGCGGGGACGCCCCAGTCAGCCTCGGCGTTCTCGACGCTGCCGTACCGCTCCACGATCCACTTCGCCCAGTCGGGATTCCACCGGCGGCGGTCGTTGCCATTGCCCCAACTAGGCTCCCAGGCGAGGTCGTAGGCGAAGACGGTGTCGTTCTGCGCGAGGCGGAAGGCCTCGATCAGGGCCTTCATCTCCTCCCACCGGAAATCCATCGGCGTGCCGGGCCGCAGGGAAAGGTTGACCATGATTCCGTGGCGGCGGCAGCGCTCCAGGCAGTCGATGAGGTTGTGGCTGCCCAGCGACTGATAGTAGCAGAACACGCTGACCATGTTCATGCCCATCGCCTTGATGAGGTCGAGATCGCGCTCGATCACCACGGGGTCATAGGCCTGCTTGTCAATCCACAACTCGAAATACTCGCCATCCTCGATGCCGATGCCGCTGGAGGGCATGAAGTTCACGCCGTGGGCCTTCCAGGGCTTGCCGTGGAGCATGAACTGCCCGTTCTGCACCCTCATAAAGTCGGGCTTCGCCGCCGGTCGCCAGATCGTCACCGGATGGGACAACACGTCGAGCACTTGGCCCACACCGTTTGTCAGCGTGCAGGTGACCTGGTAGTCGTTGGCGGCGTAATGTCCGGGCTTCCACTGGCATTCGGCTTGGCCGTCACGCAAGGGCCGCACTTGGTTGAACAAGACCTTCGAGCCGTCACTGACCTGGAACTTGGCCAGAAGCATCGCGTTGACGTTCGCGGCGTACATCCGCGAACGGGTTAGGTCAATGCTCCTCGCCCCGAGCGTCATCGGCTGGTCATCGAAATACCCGTAGAACTCCGCGCCGCCCTCGAACAGGAATGCGTCGCTGCGCATCCGCTTCACCGCCGCGACGGTGAGGTCGAGGACCTGCGGGGTTGCGCAGGCCGCCGGCGGGAGAGTGAACGAGGTGATGATGGAGTTCGCGAACCGGCCGGTGCGGTTGATAATCATGCACGCGGGAGTGCCGCAGACTTCCCCCTGTTTGTCGAAGGCTTCTATAAGAGGGATGAACCGCCACTTACGGTCTTTATTGTAGCCGGTGCCCTGAGGACGAGGCTGGACGGACATGAGCCCTGCTGGGACGGGGAGCTTGCCCTGCGGCAGAAGGCACTGCTTGTCGCTTACGCGCAAGTCGGCGGCGTTGGTGACCGAGAAAAACTTGTACTCGGGGGTGAGACCGTCGATGGGCGTAATGTCGAACTGGCCCGGCTGAACGTTCGCCCCGAAGATGTTCTTCGCGACGCCGATAGGTCCGACCCAGAACTCCTTCGGGCCGACGTCCATCGGCGTATGGGTCTGGGCGATGCCGACGGTGAGCTTGTCGGCATTCTCGGGCTTGAAATGGTCGCCGGTCCCGCCGCGCCCCTTGCTGGGGTTGTCCTGCCAGTAGGCGAACTCGTAAGGCGTGAGCACGTAGTACTTCCACTCGGGGGTGAGGTTGATCGTCGCGATCCAGCGCGAGCCGTCCTTCTCCACCCACTCGATGGCGAGCTTGCCGGTGGCGGCGCTGCCCTTGGCCCACAGACAAGTCAGTTCCTGCCCCGGGTCGAACGGCTGGTTCAGGGCCGGAGCGCCGAACGTGTTCCAGTTTTCGTACCGGGGGATGACGCAGTGCAACGCATGGCCGGCGCCGTTCGGACCGGGAGCGACGTACTCGCGTTCCGCCGGAGAGTTGGGGCCGGAGCCGTAGCTCCAATCCTGCGCCGAGCCGGTCTCGAAATCGAGCAGCGTCTTCTCGGTCTTCACCTGCGCGAGAGCGGCGCGGATGTCTTCCTCGCTCATCCATTTCCCGTTGACCTTCTTGACCGGGGTGCGGAAGGCCGGAGCGCCTAGAGCGATGATGTTGCCGCCCTGGCCGAGGTACTTCTCGAGCGCGCGGACGCCCTCCACCGGATAGGCTTGCGGGCTGACCAAGGCGAGGGTGTGGAAGTTCGCCTTCGTGAGGATGCCGGAATTCGAGACCTCGTCGGCAGACAGGTTGATGGCTTTCAGGCCGGCTGCGGTGAAGCGCTCGGCCACCTTCGCCGCCAGATCGCGGTCCAGGCCGGGCAAGTCGTCCACCAGGACCGCGACGGCTCCGCCTTCGGGGATCTTGCCTTGCATCGCGGTGCGCCACCCTTCCGCCGCCTGCTTCTGCGCCTGCAGTTTCCCGGCGTCTTCGATCGAGAGCACGAGGACCGATTCCGTCTGAATGATGGGCACGATGGCCTCCGTCCACACCTGGCCATACCAGACGGCGAAGAAGATTTCCTTCTCGTCAGCGGCTTTCGGCGCGACAAAGGTGAAGCTCTTCGTGCCTTTGCCCTGAACCGGCGCGATCTGGTTGACCAGCACGATCTGCCTGGGGTTCTTCAGTTCGACGTGCAGCGGCACTTCGCCGAGATCAGGGGCGACATCGTAGTCGACGGTCAGCGAGAACGGCTGGCCCTCGACCGCCCCGTCGGGCAGGCCGCTGATCTTGCTGGTGATCTTTTCGGCAGCAGAGGCGGCGCAAAGGGCGGTGCAGAGGGTTAGGGCGACCAACAGAGATCGCGATAGCGACATGGCGAGGACTCCTTGGAGGGAAAGGCGTCAGGGATCGGGGGGAAACTTCGACGCGAGGAGGCGGGTGTCCTCTTGACGGCGTCTTTCCTCAATGTGTGGGTAGATGTCGTCAATTGGTCTTGGCGAGGGCGGTAGTCGACTGCTTTGGGTAAGCCGTTGCCGTTGCGTCCGCCAGGACGCCTCGCCCCGCCGCAGGCGGGGAACCTCAGCCGGGCGCTTCAGCGCTCGGTTCTGGGCTGACAATCAGGGCCGTTTCCGTCCGCAGGACGGGTGGCGGCGCAGCCGCCCAAGTCGTCGGGACGCCAGCAGGCTGGGCCTTCTGTCGGGCGCTTCGCGCCACCCGTCCTGCGGACGGGGAGGCTTTCATGCGGCGGGAATCCCGGACGCTGAAGCATCCGGCTGAGGGTCCCCGCCTACGGCGGAGCCGGGCGTCCTGCGGACGCGACGGCACGGATAACGATCACGTGCCGAGGTGGTCTGTTCAGCCACTGTCATGCGCCCCACACACATTGAGGAAGAGCCTTCCGGGAGGTGCGGCGGCTACCGAGCGCGAATTGCCCCGCAAACCACTAATCCCGACGACCGTTGCCGGGGTATTCCGAAAGGAATTGCAATGATGAAGCGAGGTTCCCGTATCACATTCGCAGCCGCCGTCGCTGCGGTCCTGCTTGCAGGCGCGGCGGCGCAGGCCGACGTGCGGCTGCCCCACATCTTCGGCAACCACATGGTGCTGCAACGCGATCTCCCGCTGCCCGTCTGGGGCTGGGCGGACGCGGGCGAGAAGGTGGACGTAACATTGGCCGACCGGGCCGTCGTATCGACCACGGCAGGACCGGACGGAGCCTGGAGGGTCACGCTGCCGGCGATGCAAGCCGGCGGGCCGGTCAAGATGAGCGTCAAAGGCAAGAACGAGGTCGTGTTCGACGATGTCCTGATCGGTGAGGTCTGGCTATGCTCCGGGCAGTCGAACATGGAGATGCAGGTGGTGTCGAGCAAGGATTTCGACAAAGAGAAAGCTGCCGCCAATCTCCCGCTTATCCGCCAGGTCTACGTCCCCCACGTCCCCGCCGGCACTCCGGCCCAGGACTTCAACGGCAACTGGGTTGTCTGCTCTCCGGACACCGTGGGCGGCTTCACGGCAGCCGGATACTTCATGGCGCGCGACCTGTTCAAGGCGCTCAAAGTGCCTGTCGGTCTCGTCCACTCCTCCTGGGGCGGCTCGGCCATCGATCCGTGGTGCGCGCCGGCCGGATATGCGCAAGTTCCGGCCCTCAAGGGCACCTACGACGACGTGATGTTCCGCGATCCCAAGTCCGATTCGCACAAAGCCCTGCTGCGCGATTACCTGGGCAAACTCGACGCGTGGACCACACTGGCGAAGGATGCCCTCGCCGCCGAAAAGCCGATCAACCCCGTTCCTGACTATCCCGCCCAGCTCAAGCCTCTCGACCAGTACGGCACCTCGACCGGCCTGTTCAGCGGCATGATCGCTCCGCTCATCCCCTACGCCATCCGTGGCGCGATCTGGTATCAGGGCGAGTCCAACCACGGCGAGGGAATGCTGTACGCCGAGAAGACCAAGGCCCTTGTCGGCGGCTGGCGGGCGCTGTGGAAAGAGGGCGACTTCCCCTTCTACTGGGTGCAGATTGCGCCATTCCGGTATGGTGATGAGAACCCGGGCGTAATGCCCACTTTCTGGGAGGCCCAGGCGGCGGCCACCAAGATGATCCCCAACACCGGCATGGTCGTCATCAACGACATCGCGATGCTCGACAATATCCACCCGATCGACAAGCAGGACGTCGGCAAGCGCCTGGCGCTGCTCGCCCTGAACAAGACCTACGGCCAGAAGGATGTCGTGTGCTCCGGCCCGACGTTCAAGTCGCTGTCCCAGGAGGGCGCCAAGCTGCGAGTGAACTTCGACAACGTGGGCGGCGGGCTCGTCTCGCGTGACGGCAAGCCGTTGACGTGGTTCGAGATCATCGGACCCGATGCGGACTGGACGAAAGCTGATGCGGTCATCGACGGCGATTCGGTGGTTCTTTCCTCGCCGGCGGTTGCCAAGCCCGTGGCGATGCGCTTCGCCTGGAGCAAGCTCGCCGAGCCGAACCTCAGCAACAAGGAGGGCCTGCCGACCGGCGCTTTCCGCGCGGGCGACGTGCCCAAGATCGACTACCTGGCGCTGAAGGTCCCCGAGGCGAAGGACTATAAGCTGATCTACGACCTCGACCTGTCGAAGCTGGGGCACGATCCGACTTATGATGCGGTCAACCCCGACAAGTTCGCGGGTCCCTTCGACCGCATCGCCTACTTCCTGGAGTACAGGAAAGAAGGCGAGGAAGCCAAGTACGCCTACGTCTCGATGGACGCGTTCACCAACGATCTCACCAAGATCGGCGTGCCGACGGTGGCGTCGAAGGCCTTCTTCCAGTGCAATGTGACGAACATGAACGTGATTTCGAATGTGGCGGGGGTTGTGAACGGCACGGGCCTGGCGGGCGGGAACATCGAGTTCTGGCCGAACAACTACGGCCCGCAGAACAGCGCCAACGTTCCCAATGCGTCGAACGATGTCTACGACTGGGGCGACACGCCCACCGACCCGGTGGACGGCTACGGCTCCATGCAGGTGCACAATCATGATGCAAAGCAGACGATCTTCGCGCTGAATCACTGGGCGGCCGGCAACAACGCGGACATCGGCATCGGCAACAGCCCACAGCAGGCAGCATCCAGTAACTCGCTCGACTGGACCTTCTTTGGGAATGCGAACAGCTACATGCAGAAGCGCCTGCGGGTGCTTGTGCATCCGAAGGGGTAGCCGGAAACAGCAAGGACAGACCACAGAGACGTCGTGGCGGTCCATACGGCGGACCGCCAGCACAGGAACGGCCACAGTGAAGGCAGACTACAAGTGTCTGCCGTTACTGTGGCCGTTTGCTGTGTCAGCGGCGCAAGCCGCGACGACGTCTCTGTGTTCAACAAGCCTTCCGCTACAGCTATACTCCTCCCGCATACCTCGCAACAGCCCCCAGCACAATCGCCGCAACCGTAGCGCCGGCGTCTTGCACCCCAACGGTGCGGTCCTGCATCCACGCGGCGCGCCCGAACTTGGCCCGCAGCGGCTTGGTTGCCTCCGCCCCGGCCTCGGCTGCCTTCGCCGCATCACCCAGCGCCTCAGCGAGGCCCTTGCCCGCGTCCTGTGCCGCCTGAAGCGCGTCGATGGCAGGCCACAGCGCGTCGAGGATCGTCTTGTCGCCGCGCGCCGCCTTCCCGCGCTGCTCGATGCCCTGTGTAGCGGCTGTCAGAGCGCCGGTGATTGCCGGGAGATCCCACGCCTCCACCGCGTTGTCCTTCGCGTACTTCGCCGCGCGCATCGCCGCCGTCGCCACGAGCGCCCCGAATGTCGAGGCCCCCGCCGAGTTGAACGTCATCCCCGATTTGAGCAGGAGCCCGTCCAGGCCCGCCTCGCCCAGCCCCGGCAGCGCGGCGAGCACCGCCTGCATCCCGAGACGGCAGGTGACGCCGAGGTCTCCGTCGCCAACCTCGGCATCGAGGGCCGTGATGTCGTCATAGGCCGTCTCGAGCGCGTCGGCGATTGCGGAGGCGAGGGGGAGTGCATCATCGCAGGTGAAAGTGGTCCTCATCGCCCTGCCCTCCACTGCATCAGGAAGGGCGAGTATGCCGGCGCATCGAGCAACGACAGCAGCTCATCATCGAGCTTCAGCAGGCTGATCGACGCTCCCGCCATCTCCATCGAGGTCGCGTACTCGCCGATGAACACGCGCTGGATCGAGACGCCCCGGCCTTCGATCACCTCATGCGCCTTGCGGAACAGCAGGTACAGCTCCTCCGGCGGAGTCGCGCCGAGGCCGTTCACCAGCACTGCAACCTGGTCGCCTGCAATGAAGGGCAGGTCGTCGAGCACGCGCTCTGTGATGGCCTGCGCGATCTCGTCCGCGGTCTTGAGCTTGCCGCGCTCGATCCCCGCCTCACCGTGAATGCCCATGCCCAGCTCCATCTCGTCCTCGCCGAGGGTGAAGGTCGGCTTGCCGACAGCCGGGATCGTGCAGGGCGAGAGCGCCACGCCCATGCTGCAGGTGCTTTCGACGACTTTCTGCGCCGTGGCGGCGACTTCGGCGAGGTTCGCGCCGGTCTCGGCCTTCGCCCCGGCGATCTTGTAGGCGAAGAACAGCCCGGCGACCGCGCGCCGCGTCTCAGCGGTCTCCTTCGGGGCGGAGACGACGTCATCGCGCACCCGCACGGTGGCGATCTCGATGCCCTCCATCTCGCACATCTCGGCAGCCATGTCGAAGTTCATGATGTCGCCGCCATAGTTGCCGTACAGGTACAGCACACCCGCGCCGCCGTCGATGGCCTGGGTGACGGCCACCATCGCCTCGATGGAGGGCGAGGCGAAGACGTTGCCGATCGACACGCCGTCGAGCAGTCCTGGCCCGACATACCCCAGGAATACGGGGATATGCCCCGAACCGCCGCCGGTGGCGATGGCGACCTTGCCTTCGACGGGACCGTCCGCGCGCATGAGGCCGCGGTCGGTGCCGGGCACGCGCTTGAGATGGTTCGGGTGCGCGAGCAGCACGCCCTCGAGGGTCTCGTCGGGGAACGCCTGGGGATCATTGATGATCTTTTTCATGGGGAGGTCCTCCTGATGCGCTCCATCTGTGAGCGCGCAGAAAGGTTCGTCATGGGCGCGGGGGAAGCCTTCTGCAGTTCGTTTACGGCTCCGAACCCCTTGTCACGCGGGTAAGAGATACGGAACAAAAACGTAAGAAAAATGTTGGCAACGACTGTCCGCAAGTGGCGGCACCTGCTATACTGCGAACGTGGGTCACGGACGTCACTCGGGGCAGGAGCGCGTCCGGGCCTCATTTAATGTGTGAGAAAGGATAAGTACCATGAAGCGACGCGGCTTTACGCTGATAGAGTTGTTGGTCGTCATCGCGATCATCGCCATATTGGCAGCGATTCTCTTCCCCGTCTTCGCTCGCGCTCGGGAGAAGGCACGGCAGACGAGCTGCTTGAGCAACATGAAGCAGATCACATTGGGCGCGCTGATGTATGCCCAGGACTATGACGACACGCTGGTCGGGCACTCCAATGGCGGCAACCGCGCCACGACTTACGGCTACGTTCTGCTACTGGACCCCTATATCAAGAACCAGCAGTTGTGGACCTGCCCATCGGCCAACGTCGCGCCCCACGCATTCAACTGCGGTTGCGGGACTGCGCCGAACTACATCATCGCATGGTACGGCCTCAACGTGAACGCGCCGGGTGTCAGTATGGCGAAGGTGACGCAGCCGGCGAACAAGATTTGGTTCGCCGAGATGACTCGCTTCTGCGAGTTGGTGTGGGACATTCCGGGCGCGGGCGATGACTACGGTTCCGATACCGTCAGTGACGTTCACAACGGCGGCAGCAACGTCGCCTTCTTCGATGGGCACTGCAAGTGGCTGCAAAAGAGCGCCTTCACCGGCGACCCTACCGTGTCAGCGCCATATTGGGACACGCCACTGTAGCGCGCGAATAGCTCCAGCGATACTGACGCAGGCTTCTGCCTTGTGTCGGTACGCGACATGGAATAGTGCCGCGTCGCGCGTATCGGGGAGCCAGTTGTACCAATGACATCGCCCACGGATACCCGCCATAACGAGCGGGCGTCCGTGGGCTTTTGCGCGTCCGGTGGAAAGCCGGGGAGGCAGCGCACTGCCCGCGCATCATCTCAGGGCGTGTCTTCGCCTCACCGGGAAGCCGTTCAGCATCCATTGAAACAGGCGGTCGAGCCAGTCTCGTTTGCGTCGGGGCATGATGCCGTCCTCCGAGGCCCCGTGCCGACGCAGGAAGTCCGCCAGCGCGCCGTGCCCGCCGTCATCGGCGTAGGACAGCGCCGTCCTGCCGTCGTTGTCGCCTGTGTTGATGCCCGTGAAGCCATCGTTCAATACCAACGCCTCTGCAACGTCCAGCGCTCCCCGCCGCGCCGCTGTGTGTAGCGCCGTCCAGCCCCGTCGGTCGCGAGCCTCCGTGTCCGCCCCATGTGCGAGGAGGAATCGGACGGCTTCCTTCTGCGTGGCCTCGACCGCCAGGATGAGAGGCGTTCGGCCCTGGACATCCCTGGCGTCGATGTCGGCGCGGCGCTTCAGCAGGAATTCGGCGACGCCGATCCGCCCGTACTCAGCCGCGACGTGTAAGGCTGTGCGGCCCGCCTCGTCGCGGTTCTCTCTGCTCGTGCCGTGGGAGAGGATGTCGCGGACGGCATTCGTGTCGCCCTGTTCGGCGGCGTCATGTAGAGCTGACATGCTGGTTGCCCTCTTCATCTACGGGACCTGCCCCCGGCAGTCTCGGCGCGCCTACGGCCCGAGGGTGTTCGCCACGCGACGCAGATCGAACTGGACGAAGTCGCGCTGGTAGCCCGGCACAACCTGTGGCCCCGGCGAGGCGTTCGCCACCCAGAGTTTCAGCGCCGTGACGTCATAGGCGATGGCGTGCAGGCTGCCGGTGCCGAGATCGCGCATCACGTCTCGCATCCCGGTATCCTGGTCGATGCTGCCCCACCGGGCCTTGAGCGCATCGTACACCTTGTGGTTCCACTTCCCGTCGCGCTCCCAGCCCATCGACCAGTAGACCACGTTCTCAAGCCGGTTGCCGGGGTAGTCGGAGGGATCATAGACTTCGCAGAAGTCCATCGCCGTCCGCAGAGCCCGCGCCGAGGGGATCTTGCTGTCGCCGACGCAGTACAGGAACGAGCTTGTCCGCTTGGCCCGGCGAATGATGCCGACGCCATCGTCCAGCGTGTTGGCGCGCTCCAGGACGTCGCGCAAGACGAAGGGCATCGGCTCCCCGGCGAGCGTCTCGTGCTCGTGCCCGAAGTTGTCGCCGATTTCACTCACGGCGATGTGTTTGAGGTTCATCCCCGACACGCAGCCGATGAAGCCGACCCACCCGATGTTGACGAAGACATTGCCGCCGTCGGGCTTCGACACGATGAGCGCCGGGGAGTTCTGCAAGCCGGCCTCGGTGGCATAGTCCAGGGCGCGGATCTGCTCCAGGTGCCCGTTGTGCGTGGCTTTTCCCCAGGCGGCGAAGAACGTGCAGTGGTGCTGGGAGAGATCGGGGATGGCGTGCGCCCACTGCACGAGTTGCAGTTTGACGCCGGCGCCGTCGGCGAGGCCGCGCATCTCCTCCCTGTACCGGGCAGGCACGAACGGCTCCATCTGCTTCCAGGCCTTATCGAGATCGGTGGGCGTGCAGTTCATCGCCAGGCACGCGCCCATAGCCAGATGCTCGCAGATTCCCTTGACCTTGTCCGCGCACAACTTCCCGTGGGCGAAGCCCATCTCATACGGCGTTCCCCAAAGGTAGATGACGGTGATGGGGTTCGGGCCGGTGCCCAGGGTCTCGATGCGACCGTGAACGGGTTCCGCGCCTGCCGCCACACAGACCGCGATGAGCACGAATGCGACCGCCCACGCCATCCAGTCAGTGCGATACGCCCGAAGCCGAGCATCCTGGCGCAACACGATGAGCCTCCATTGAACGTATCTGCAGAGCGTGCCATCGTGTTCGCTCTGATCTTGCATGTGATCGCGCGGTTTACCGCGTGATCCGCGCGATAAATCGCGCTGCCACATGAGGCGATTGCAAAAGTCTGTAGGAGCACTCTCCAGAGTGCGAACAAGCCGTTATTCCCGCTATAATGAAATAGATGATGACTAATGTATGTCATTATGGCGGCATATTAACGGCAATCGCGGTCTGGAGACCGCTCCTACAGACGACGCAGCGACTTTTGCAATTACCTCACATAATGTGAATGGACAGGACCGCGTGGCGCAGGTTCTCGCCCGTCAGCCGTTCGCCGTAGTCTTTGTCGTTCTCCCCTCTCCGCTTGCGGAGAGGGGTCGGGGGTGAGGTGCCGTTGGCCGTCGCCGCAGGCGGGTCAGGGTGGACCGCCGTCAGCGCCTCTCCACCACAAACGCCGCCCCATCGTTGGCGGGCAGCGCGCAGGTGACGATCTTCGGGTTATCCGCGCTCACATCGCCGGTGTAAACTTCGGCCAGCGCCCAGCCCTCCGCCAGCGGCAGCGTCTCCGCCACGGCTTCGGGCGACTGGTTGATTGCCACGATCACCCGGCGCGTGTCGCTCAGCGGATGCTCCGTGAGCGCGACTGCCGGGTGCGTCTTGCGGATCGCGCGCCCGGCCACGGCCTCGGTCGCGATGTGGCGGTAGATCAGCCGGCACGGCGCGGCATCCGGCGTATGGAACGCCCCCGGCGTCTGGGTGAGCATCATCTCCATCGGCACGCTCAGAAAGTACACCTGGCCCTTGCCGTACTCCGCGACTGTGAACGCCGGGTTCCCGTCGGCTTCTCGCCCGAGGACCTCGGCCCGCGTCGGCTTCAGTCGCACCTTGAACGCCCCGCCGCAGGGGATCTTCGGCTGGCCGCCGAGGCCGTCGAGCAGGATCTGCCCGAAATCGCGCCGCCGCTCGCGAGTCTGCGGCTCGAGGCCGGTGATCGCCTCGAAGCTGCTCGGCAGGCCGGTATCCAGCGAGATGTACAGCGTGGCCCCAGCCTCCACCTTCTCCAGAAGCTCCGTCATCCGCCGTCGCGAGATCATCGCGTGGCCGTTCAGGCACGGCAGCAGGTACAGCGGGGCCTCGCGGATCGGCTGGTCGCAGAATTGGAACTCGAGGTCGAAGCCCGCTTGCTTGGCGAGGATGAAGCTGCTGTAGGCCACTCCCCAGTGATCCTGCCCGTCGCTAAGGATGCAGACCGCCTCGCGGGTGCGCTGGGGCAGCCGGTCGAAGGGCAGTGTATCGAGGAACCGGCGGAAGGCGGTCATGGCCTGTAGCGCAGGCTTGGCGGTTCCGTCGAGGCGCAGCAGGCCCAGTTCGCGCTCGACCGAGTGCCAGTCATAGGGCGCGTATCCGAGCTGCGTCAGGTCATTGGCACACCACCACATCAGCCCGTGGCAGTCGTTCGCCCACAACGAAAACAGGCACGAACGGGTGTAATCGCCGGCGATGGCCTCGCTGGCAATCACCGGGCCGAGGGTGCCCATCTCCTCGCACAGGCACGGCTTGCCGCCGATGTCGGCGTACAGGCGCGCTTCCGCGGTACCGTGGAGGATCGTGCGGATCGTGTTCACAGGGTCCTGGTCGCAGTGTGGGGTGAAGACCGGGTACGGGTGGACGCATAGCAGGTCGGTCAGCTCCGCTTGGTCTTGCATCCGCCACGTGCCGGTGGGGGAGAGGCCGTGCATTCCCGACACCACCGGGTGCGCCGGATCGGCGACACGGATGGCGTTGGCGATGGTGGCCGTCCAGGTGTAGGCTTGCTCGCGGTTGGCCGACCCCATGCAGTTGCACTCGTTGCCGAGGTCCCACCCTGCAATGGCGGCATGGCCCTTGAATGCGCCCACGAAACAGCGGACGAAGCGCAATTCCCACTGGATCGCGACCGGATCGGTCAGCACATCGAGGCCCTCGAAGGCCGGCGGGACGTACATGCGCCCGCTCATCCAGCCGGTGATGAGGCCGACAATGACCTTGAGGCCGTGCTTTTCGGCGAGGTCGAGAAACTGCGCGAAGCGGTCCATCGCCTCGGGCGACACGCCCGCGCGTCCGTAGTCGTCATCGGGCAGCGGCTCCTCGCCGAAGCGGAACTCGGCCGGGGCCCCGCCCCCACCGCGCAACAGGTGCAGCGGCTGGAAGTCAGGCCACATCAGCAGTACGCGCACGATCTGCAGGCCCGCCTCCTCGAGCAGGCCCAGGTCGCGGTCGATGACCTCGGGCCGCCAGTCGGACCACATGTGGGTCCCGGCGTGTGAGGGCACATAGTTGCATCCGACGAGGAACTCGCCGGGTTCGGTAAGGGTGATGGGCGAAGGCATGGGTGGCTCCTGTGGATGGGGATGGACGGCAAGGGTGACCACGAAGTCACGAGGGCACGAAACGACGTGCCGCCGTCCTTCGTGTCCTGGTGTTTTCGTGGTTCAAGCTCTTCGGTCCTGCATTCCGCCGGCGTTTGCAGGGCGGTAAAGCGGGGGTGACGGGCTACTTCAACTGCGGCAGGATGATCCCGCGCAAGATGACCTTCTGGCAGAACAGGAACACCACCAGCACCGGGATCGAGTTGACGATGAAGGCCGCCATGACGGTGAACGGCTGGCCGGTGAGCGTCTGGTAGAACTGATAGGTCCACACTGCGATCGTCCACATCTTCGGGTCCTGGCAGACGATGATCGCCCACTCCCAGCCGTTGTAGGCGGCGATGAAGGCGTTCAGCAAGCTCACCGCGAGGATCGGCTTCACCAGCGGGATCGAGATGCGCCAGAAAACCATCCACTCCGGCGCGCCGTCGATGGCGGCGGCCTCGTACAATTCCTTGGGCAGCGAATCGAAGAAGCCCTTGAGCAGGAAGATCGTCATCCCGTTCGCGGCGCCCGGCAGGACCAGGGCGGCGAAGGTGTTGAGGAACCCGATGTCGCGTAGCAGCAGGAACCCGGGGATCGCGGCGACCGCAGCGGGGAAGGCCATCGTCGCGAGACAGAACACGATGACCCGTTCGGTCTGGCGCAGGCGGAAGCGGCTGAGCGCGTAAGCGCAAAGCGGGTTCACGGTCAGGGTGATGACGATGGTGAACAGGACGAGCAGGATCGTGTTGCGCACCGCGCTTCCGCGGGTGAACAGGTAGTCGCCGACGGCGATGTAGCTCGCCGCGGTCTGACTGAGGGTGATCGGCCACTGGCGGTTGTGGAACGTGACCAGCAGCGCCTCCCCGAACGGTATGCCCAACTGCTCGATGGAGCCGAGCTTGAGGCCATACGCCTGGTTGACGCCCGCAAGGCTTCCGTGGCGGCCGAGCGCGAACCGCTGGAAGGCCTTCTCCGGGAGCGTGTCGCGGATCGTCCACTGCTCGGGGGGAATCTCCGTGCGGAGGAAGTCCATCCAAACCTTGGCGAGGGGGCCGGAGGGCACCGTCGGCGTGAGCTTGATCTCGCCCCAACTCCTGATGGGCGTCCACTCCTGCTCGGTGCCGCCCATCACGGCGTTGAAATAGCCGATGTTGCGGAAGCGCTCAATGATGAACCGATGGAAGGCCGCCTCGCGCGCCGAGTCAACTTTCACCTCAACGTGTCGTAGTTGAAAGCCTGCCTTGAGATACTGCAGCCAGAGCGCACGCAGCTTCGGCGAGGCGTTCGCAGGCACGGGGAAGGGCAGGGGGCGGGGGGCATCGTCGCCGAGCTTGTCTCCCCCATGCTCAGATACGAAGTCCTCCCACAGATAGCGCATCGCAGCAGGCCGCAAGAAGCCCGCCGGCGCGCCCTCGCCCTTGAGGTAGCCTGAGTAGCGGTTCTGTGCGTAAGCCTGGCGGAACTCGATGAGGTCCTTGTACCGCGTGTCGACCAGCGGGACATACCCGGCCTGATCGATCGGCTCTCCGCTCCACTCCGAGGCGTCGATCTTGGCGAAGTCGTCGATGGAGACCTCCCAGGCCTTGTTGAGCGCCTCGAGGGTCTGGTACTTGCCGCGCAGGAACGGGGTGACGTAGCGCTGATCGTAGGCGAGGATCGTCTCGTGCGGGTCCCAGGTCTTCGCGAACTCCGCGTAGTCCTTGGCGGCGGCTTCCACGAACGGTCGGGCGGCCGGGTCCTGCACACGGGCGAGTTCCTGCTGCGCCCACTTGTCGCTGTTAGCGGTGTCGTCGCCGACGGCGGCCCAGATCTGCCAGCTTTCAGGAAGATCGCTGAAATACGAGCGAAGCTGGCGGATCGAGTTACGGTGCGCCGGGGGGAAATACTGGCAGAGCATCCGCATGAATCGGTCGCTTTCGGACCACACGTACCGGGGCAGGGGCGCACGACGCTCGTAATCGTATGAGTTACTGACCGAGCCGGTCACCATGATGAGAAACGGGTAGACCATCGTCAGCCCGCCGACAAGCAGCGACAGGTAGATGAAAGCCACCACGAGGCGGCCCTTGGGAGTCCTGCGGTCAGTGTAGCTGATGATCGGCACGACGGGGGTCCTTTCGGGACGGCTTCCTACCCCCCGGCAACGGCAAACGGCTTCCTACCCCCTCGCCCCGCTTCGCGGGGCACTCCCCCTCCCTCGTAGGAAGGGGGAGAACGGCCACGGCTTCCTACCCCCCCGCCCCCCTCCCTCGTAGGGAGGGGGGAGAACGGCCACGACCACGACCACGACAACGGCCACGGCTACGACAGCGGCCACGTCAACAACCCTCGGGGCCGCTTCATCCTTACAGACAATGCGCGGCGCTCAAGACTCACGGCAGGCGTTTAGGATGGCCTTTAGAACCTCTTCGATGTCATCAAGCACGTCTTCGTTCGTGAACCGTAATATCTGTAGGCCGCGTCGGGCGATGGCTTGGTCGCGCTGGGCATCGTAGTCCGCTTGGCTCTCATGTAGCTCTCCGTCTACTTCAATCACAAGGCCTGCTGCGTGGCAGTAGAAGTCGGCGATGAACCCGTCTATGATTTGCTGGCGGCGGAAGTGCAGGCCATCCAGGTGTGTCATGCGTAGTCGCTGCCACAATGCGTCCTCGGCAGGCGTCATCTGCCGGCGCATCGCCCGAGCCCGCTCACGTTTCTCGATCGTATGCGCGCCGGTGACGATCATTGACTTGTCGATTCCCAAGATGATCCCCCTTTTACCCTCCGAGTAGCCATCGCTGCCGTTTGCCGTCGCCGTTCGTCGTTGTCGTTGTCGTTGTCGTTGTCGTTGTCGTTGTCGTTGTCGTTGTCGTTGTCGTTGTCGTTGTCGTTCTCCCCCTCCCTACGAGGGAGGGGGAGTGCCCGGCGCAGCCGGGCGAGGGGGTAGGAAGCCGTTCGCCGTTGTCGTTCTCCCCTCTCCACGAGGGCTATGCTTTACCCACATCTGCGTGCGAATCACGGGCCGTTGCCCTAAAAGGCCCGAAGGGCCGAAAGAGTTTAGCCAGGCTCGCAAGAGCCTGGAAAGCAGCCCCTCATTGGATAAGAACAGCCCCCGAAGGGGGCGGCAC
>Ga0181520_10005287_pt1 | contig 20706 bp, 8 predicted proteins | sample PEATcosm2014_Bin_29_FD_132451 | JGI IMG/M metagenome (GOLD analysis project Ga0181520, IMG submission 132451) | Peatland microbial communities from MTU Mesocosm Facility, Houghton, MI, USA - PEATcosm2014_Bin02_30_metaG | ecosystem: Environmental > Terrestrial > Soil > Wetlands > Peat | place... | reverse complement strand
TCGCCGCAAGAATCTCGAGTCCTGGGTGCTCATGCAGTTCCGGAGGCACAGGTGTTCAGTCCAAGTGCGGAGAGCGGTCAGGTAACCCATGAATTCCAGTTGGCGCGCGGAGAGGTGCTTTACATCGAACTGCGCTCACAGGGGGAGGTTGCCCTTCCGATATCACCATTGCGGCAGGAACTGGCAGATTGGTATGAGGCCCGGCGCGGCACGAAGAAGTAATCGAAATGCCAATATGTGATGCCGGACTTCGTTGCGGCATTTCGTGACGACGCGAGGGCACTCCGCAGGTTGGACGATTAACGATTATGAAAATGAACAACGGCATGGGCAAAATCAACAAACCAAAAAACGAAAACGGCTTTAGCCTAGATTCCCGGTCTTTGGCTCCGGCTGCGCCGGGTTAGGAGTTACAGATGAATTCTGTTTCGCAGTTGTTTTGCCCTCAACTCCCAAGTCGGTCCAGCACCACTCGGCGCGAGTTCCTCAAAACAAGTCTGGTGACTTCGGTTGCAGCGATCAGACTCACTTGATAACTGCGCTGCGCTAACGCTCACGCTGGCACAAAAGATCGGGCAGACCAATATGATTCGGAAATCAACGAAAATATTCATCGTATTGCTTTTGATGTTGGCGCCGGCGTTCGCACAGACTCCCGATAAGGTGACCCCATTGCTGGACCAGGGGGAGGCTCTTATTCACGCGGGTCAGTTGGTTCAAGCTCAAGAGTTCTTCGAAAAGGCGCTGCTCAGATTCCCGGGCAATCCGGATCTTTTATTCAATCTGGGCATGGCCTTATTTCTCCAGCAAGACTGGCCGAAGGCGATTGAGAATTACAAGAAGAGTCTTCTAGCCAAGCCGAATCAAGTCAACCCCCTTTATTACATGGCGCAGGCCTACTATCGGAACTCCGATCTCAGGCTCGCGCGCGAAACGATGGCACGCGCCGCCGCGTTGGCTCCCGATAACCCGGATGTTTGCCAGAAGTACGGGGAGTATCTCGCTGACACAAAAGTTGCGCGCGAGAAGGGACTTAAGTGGCTTCAGAAGGCCCGGACTCTGGATCCCTCCCTGGAACGAATCGATTTCGACATCGGTCTGACATATCTCAATTTGAAAGACATGCAGGGCGCGGCAGTTAGCTTACAGGCCGCGTTGAAGAAAGACCCGGCGAATGGGGAGGCGGCCTTCCTGCTCGCTGAATCCCGGTCGGCGCTCGGGGATTGGGGGAAGGCGCGAGACAGCTTCAACTACGCTCTCTCGCATGGATATTCAAGCGGCCCCGCGTACTATGGACTGGGAACAGCGCTGGTGCAGTTGGGAAGGTATGAAGCCGCGCTGGCGCCGCTACAGCGCGCCCTTGACTTGCAACCCTCGCTGATCGATGCGCACGTCCAACTCGGCAAGGCATACCGCCAACTTGGCCGGCTTGAGGATGCGCGGCGCGAGACAAAGCTTTATGAAGAGATGAAAGCAAGGGCTCCCGATGAAGTTACGCCATTACTAGCCCAGGGAGAAGGCCTCGCGAGGGCAGGTCAGCTGGTTCAAGCCCAGGCGTTCTTCGAAAAGGCGCTGCTCAGATTCCCGGACAATCCAGATCTTTCTTTCGACCTGGGCATGGTCTTTCTTCTTCAGCAGAACTGGCCTAAGGCGATAGAGAATTACCAGAAGAGCCTTCTCGTTAAGCCCAATCGAGTCGACCCTCTTTATTACATGGCTCAGGCTTACTATCAGAGCTCCGAACTCGATCTCGCGCTCGAAACCATTGCCCGCGCCGCCAAACTGGCCCCTGACAACCCGGACGTTTGCCAGGAGTACGGGGAGTACCTCGCCGAAAGAATGGATAGGAGCACGGAGGGGCTCAAGTGGCTTGAGAAGGCCCGCGCGCTCAACCCCGATCTGGGGCGGATCGACTTCGATATTGGCATGGCGCAGTACAATTTGAACGACCTTCGAGGCGCGGTAGCCAGCTTGCAGGACGCGTTGAAGAAGGATTCGGCGAATGGCGAGGCTGCCTTCCTGCTCGGAGAATCCTGGTCAGGGCTAGGCGATTGGGAGAAGGCGCGAGACAGCTACAACTACGCTCTCTCGCATGGATATTCAAGCGGCCCCGCGTACTGTGGACTGGGAACAGCGCAGGTGCAGTTGGGAAGCTATAAAGCAGCGCTGGCGCCGCTAAAGAAGGCGCTGGAACTGGATCCGTCGTTCAATAAGGCACACTTCCTACTCAGCAAGGCATACCGCCAACTCGGCCGGCTTGAGGAGGCACAGAGCGAGGAGAAACTCTTTGAAACACTGGATCAATCCAAGAGCAACACCGCTACATATACCGAGTTTGACTCCACGCAGACGCCGGTTTGGGCTCACGTGAAGGCTCTGCTCCAGGAGAACAAGGAACAGGAGGCGCTGGACTACGTGGCAAAGCCGCCGAGCCAGACTCATAACAACGCACAGAGCCTGAATCCATACTATCTACTCGGCGTCGTATACCACACCATGGGCCGGATGGACGACGCGAGGCGCGTGCTGGAGATTGCCCGGACACAAGCGCCAACGAACGCCGAAATCCCTGCCTATCTTGGCGTGGTGCAAATGTCTACGGGCGAAGTCGACCAAGCTGAGAAATCGTGCAACTCCGCGCTTGCGCTCGATCCCGCCGACGAGCAGGCGCTTCTTGTTTTGGCGCACATCAGATACAAGCAACAGCGATGGGAGGATGTCATCGCGTATCTGGAAAGATCGCACACCGTCAACCCCGGCGCGCTTTACATGCTTTGCGATGCATATTACCGGGTGGGCAAGACCAATCAGGCCATCGCTACGGCAGAGGCCATTAGATCCCTCGCCGCAAACAACAAGAGTCTACTCGATGACCTGGATCAGTTGGTCAAACTGCATCAGGCCGACCAGCCCGCCTCCGCTCCAAAGTAGGTTGCCCGGTCTCGCTCCCGCCAGACAGCGGAAGCGATCAGCCTGGGGGCTCCTGGATGGTCATGATGCGGTCCGCTTCGACGTCGTGAAGCACCTGCTTGATACCGCTGGGCCAGCGAATCTCCATCTCTTTGATGCGCCGGTTGGCTCCCAGGCCGAAGTGTACCCGGCTGTCGCTGGAAGAGGCGTACCCCACCGCCGTGGTCACCTCGTTCCACTGCGAACGGCCGTCTTCGGTGACAATCCGAATCTGCGCGCCGATCGCCATGCGATTGCTCTTCCTGCCGATCAGATTCAGCAGGATCCAATGGTTGTTCCCGCCCGTGATATTGTGGAGCAACTTGGCGGCTCCGCCCAGAACCGAGACCACCATATCCATACGTCCGTCGTTGTCAATGTCGCCGAAGGCCACGCAGCGATGCGGGGCTTTCTTCTGAAAATCCGGGCCGGCCGTCGCGCTCACATCTTCGAATTTCCCGTTGCCTAGATTGCGGAAAACCGTATTGGGTTCAGGGTAGCTCCGGGTCGGCACATGCAGACTGATCGTGTCTACAACCTCGGATCGAGCAACGAACAAGTCCTTCCAGCCGTCGTTATCGAAATCCACGATTCCGTTGCCCCATCCTGACATTCTTGCCGTCGAGGCCAGCCCAGCGCGCGAGGTCGCGTCCTCGAAACTTCCGCTGCCTTTGTACTGGTACAACGGAAACGTCTCGTACTCCACGGCAGTGTGCCAGATGTCCGGCAGCCCATCGTTGTTTACATCTCGGAAATCGGAGCCCATGCCTGAGAGCGCAGAGCCGTCCCACCGATACGCTACCCCCGCCAACTGGCCGACCTCTTCAAATTTCTTGCCGCCCAGATTGTGAAACAGGAAGTTGGGAGTGGTGTCGTTGGCCACAAAAGCATCCAGGAAGCCATCGCCGTCATAATCCGCAAAGGAAACGCTCATGCCCTTGCCGAAACACGCCGCGATCCCGGTTTCCTCGGAGACATCCGTAAAGGTTCCATCCCCATTGTTGCGGTAGAGCGTGTTATGCAGCGGAGCGTAATACTTGGGATGGCAGTAGTCGCGGATTCCATCTCCCATTCCGCAAACCGGATCCTTGTTCACCTCCCACTTGCAGTAGTTGACGACAAACAGATCCAGGAGACCATCGTTGTTGTAGTCGAACCAGCCGCCGCCCACCGACCACATCTTTTTGCCATACAGCTCTCCCCCTCCCACTCCTGCCTTCTCGGTTACATCGGTGAAGGTGCCGTCGCGGTTGTTGTGAAACAACTGATTGCCGGTAACATTGGCCAGAAACAGATCCGGCCAGCCGTCGTTGTCGTAATCCCCGACGGCCACGCCCATTCCATAGCCCGCCCCGGCCACGCCCGCCTTCTCGGTTACATCGGTGAAGGTGCCGTCGTGGTTGTTGTGGAAGAGCCGGTTCCAATAGATGGGCGATTCCTTCTTCAGCGAGGGGATGGCGGCGCCTCCTACCAGGTAGATATCCAGGTACCCATCTTGGTCGTAGTCGAACAACGCCACGCCCCCCACCATGGCCTCGACCTGGTTCTTATTCGGCGTCGCTGAATTCTCGGTCACATAGTGCAGTCCGGCCTTGGCCGCGATCTCCTCGAATCGAATCCCATCTTCGCGCGGGCCGCTGTCTTGGCCGGGGGCGCGCAAAACCGGCACCGCGACGGCGCAGCTTGCGGCCATGCGCAGAAACTTCCTCCGGCTGATCCCGTCTCGGCTCCTTGGAATATTGGACTCAAATCTCTTCTTTGCCATCGACTCCTCTGACCCCTCGCCGCTGCGCTGCACTAACAATCTCACTGGTACAAATTACCGGGCAGGCCGCTTCACGCTCACTTCTCTTCAAACCACTTCAGATCGATCGCATCCGCCATCGCCTTATATCCCGCCGGATTGGGATGCAGATGGTCGCCCGAATCATACGCCGGCAGGAACCGGTCCGGCTGCGCAGGATCGCGTGTCACGATGTCGAAGTCTACCACCGCGTCGAAGTGACCCGGTTCGCGAATCCATGCATTCACCTTCTGCCGCGCGGCTTCAAACTGCGCGAATTGCCCGGTGTAGTATTCCGACCCCGAGAATGGCGTCAGTGTGGCGCCAATGATCTTGAGCCCGCTCGCACGAGCCACATCGACGATCTGCCGGTAGGCCTCGGTCAAGTGCGTCACCAGCGTATCGATGTCCGCTTGCGAAACCTTTCCCTCGTGCGCCAAGTGCCCGATATCGTTGATGCCCTCGAGCAGAATGACGTACTTCACGCCCGGCTCCGCCAGCACATCGCGATCCAGCCGCGCCACCGCCGCGGGCCCCGCTCCTTCCAGCAGCACGCGGTTACCGGTGATGCCCTCATTCAGGACGCACACTGATTGCGTAGCAGGATTCGCCTGCAGCCGCTGCGCCAGATCGTCCGGCCACCGGTTGTTCCCGTTCAGCGTGGACTGCCACCCATCCGTAATCGAATCCCCAAACGCCGCCACGCAACGGTCCTGCGCCGCATGGCTCACTTCCACGCCCGTGAGCCAGAACCAGTGGGTGATTTCCGTTGCGTCGCTCAACTTCGCCGCAGAGACCTGGTTGCCATGCGCCAGGTACGACGTCTCATTCGCGGTGTCATGATAGGTTTCCGGCGCCGGCGGCTCGTCTATGTGGAAGCTCACCGCCAGATTCGACATCGGCTTCCCGTCGAACTTCACCGGGTCCGAAACATAAGCCGCACCCGCCGGAATCGTCACATCCTGCTTGCCGTCGAAGGTGACCGCCGTATCAGTCGCCGCAGCGATCGCCGACGACACCGTGTTCCTCGCCTCGGCAATGTGTACCGCCGTCACATGCATCGGCCCCGCGCCAAACAGATTCGACAGGCGAATCCGCACATATTCGCCGCCTGTCGAAAGATGCACGATCTGTCGTAGCGTCGCATTCTCAAAGATCGACGTTGGAGGTACGGCCGGCGGATCCGGCTGCATCGTCGCTGTAGCCCAACTCGCGGCCCAATGCAGGTTCGCAGGCACGGCCTGCGCCGCGGCTGTCAGGGGCAAACTCAACAACAATAGAGCCAGCCGTTTCACGGATACGTTCCTCTTATTCCCGGGATGATGGGGATTCGGCTCTCTCAATCCGATCGCATTGAACGGATCGGCATTGACCGTAACGCATCAAAGCCTGATATATCATAATTCAGACCGCGGCATATGGGAATAGGGATATCTGCCTCGGGACCCGTACAAAATCAGCTCAAAGAATCGGGGCCGCCGGGATCAGCGACGGGTTGGGCTTCCATCGATGGGTTCTCAGCAATTAGGTGCCAGCACTGTGCGGAAATCCATGCCGGAGTTGCACCCGCCCGACTTGCAACCAGGGCCCCCAAAGCGTTCGCAAGCGTAGCCGTCCGGGCTGTTGTCCATTTAAGGTCGTATCCATGAAGAAAGCCGGCCGCGAATGCATCTCCAGAACCAACCGTATCAACCACCTTCACTTTGAATCCTTCGAATCGTTCAGTTCGCGGCTGGGTTATCCATTCGAGCCTCTCGATACCTGTGTTTTGGGAGAGAGCCGAAGTTAGCATAGAATCCTACACCGCCGCAGCCCTCCGGTGGCGCGAGGTAGGTTACTGCGATACTTCTCGTGACCTCGAGGATCCAGCCCATTAACGGTGTCGTTACGGCGCCACCAACCGGTCCACTTTCGGTTCCTTTCTCGGCAATTAATTGCCGTTCCCATTCTGATTTTCCGAGCGCGCGGATCTCGACGATGCGATTGTGCGCAACTCTGCGTGCTCGACGCGTTCTCGGAGTCGAGAGTAAGGCGAAGGTCTACGGTTCGACCGTCGGCGTCCTTGTCTGATATGTCAGAGTAACGATGACCACATTGCCCATGACTTGTAAATGCAAGACTTCCAGTGCTTCGCTTCATCACATAGCTGCGTTTGCTCGCCGACCGAATGACTGGAAGGAGGAAGAGGAGATGTAGGCATCGAAGGATTAGCAAGCTGCGATTTTGCTGCACACCCGGTTGTTTCATTATTCAGGCACCGACGAGTCCCACACTCGGGCCCGGGGGTCAGGGGTATTCAATGAATTGAATGTACTGGAGTTCGGATTCCGCAGGTTGCCGATTCTCTGAGCAGAAGCCGCTGATTCACCAACGATCAACGTCGGAGAGATCCTAATCGTCAGAAAGGCTCCCTTGAGCCTGCCTTCCACACGGTCCATCAAAATGGTCGCGGCGCGAGAGCCGATTTCGTAACCCGGCTGCACGACGGTCGTCAGGCGGGGATGGAAGGACCTGCTTTCCGCCGGGTGATCGAAGGTGGCCAGTGCAATATCCTGCGGGCATTGAATTCCAGCCTCTTCGAAGGCCTTGAGCACGCCGAGTGTCATCATGCCGTTGCAAACTAAGATCGCAGTTGGCCCGCCGCGCATTCTGGCCAGTTTCTTCCCCAGCTTATAACCGGACTCCTTATGGAAGTCACCCTCCTGAACCAAGTTCCGCACAACCTTGATTTTCGCTTCCTCCAGCGCATCTCGGTAGCCATCGAATCGTTCTCGCGCGTTTTGTACGCAGAGCGGCCCAGTGATAATCGCGATCCTGCGGTGACCCGCCCGAATAAGATGCTGCACACATCGCTGAGCACCTCCCGCATTGTCAAGTAAAACGGCGTCTGCATCGATTCCCGAAGCACTTCGGTCAATACACACTACCGAGATGCCTGCCTCCATCGCCGCCCGGACGTGCCGGGTATCCTTTCCCGGCGCTGCGGCCAAAAGGATTCCGTCGACGCGTCTCGACCGCAGGGCCGACACGACCTTCTTTTCCCGTTCGATTTGCTCATCTGTATCGGCTGTAACCAGGAGATATCCGCGTTCATATGCCCGGTCTTCGGCCCCCCGAATGATCTCGGGGAAGAAAGGATTTGTAATATCAGGCAGCACCATACCCAGCATGCAGGTTTGCTTGACCAAATCACTGGCAATGGCACCGGGATAGTACTCAAGCTCGCGAATTGTTGTTTGTACGCGCTCGCGGAGCTCGGGACTCACGTGTGCGGTACCGCGAATCACATTGGAGACCGTTCCAACGGATACATGCGCTTCCTTGGCGACTTGCTTAAGAGTTGACATGTCGGTAAGTCTCTGAATCTAAGCTGTGTGGTCGTCAGGACATCTCCGGAGTTGATCCAAGATAAGAATCCTCGCCGCGATTCCTGCGTCTTCTCCCAAATTGTCTATTCTGTGCCGCAACTAATTGAGCCCGATTTTAATCACATTTTCCTAGGCAGTGCAATCCCTTTGAGATCAATCGGAAAGAAACTTTTGAAATTATTCAAAAATTCCTCTTGACAAGCGAAACTCTATTGATATATCACTTCTATGTTTCACGAACCAACCCATGAATCGTTCGTTCTTGAACATCCGCACCGCCCGGGACTGGTTAGAATTCTGGGAATGGTCATTAGAATTCCTCGACGGGCGGCGGAGGACAGGGCGAGGCTGCAGATTGAAAGCGCGCATGAACGGGTGATCGAAGGAAGGGAACGAAAGTGCGGATCTGCCGTTTGGGCTATGCCAAGCACTGATCCGTGACACAGCCCGATCAACGACCACCAGAGATGTAATGGCATGGCGGACGTGGTGTGATGAGCCGCTTACCGAACAACCAAATAAGGGTTCAGCCGGTGAACTCCATGGAGGACCAAAATGAAGGACAGAATGCTTCTAACGGATTGTGGCCAATTGACGCGAATCGCCAGAAATGGATTCGGCCTTTTGCTTTGCCTGATTGCCGTCGTGGGCATAGCTTCCGCACAGGTTAGGAACGGTACCATCACGGGCACTGTGACTGACCAGAATGGCGCGGTGATTCCAAAGGCGAACGTTACTGTAACGAATGAGGACACGGGGATCTCGGAAAAGACTGTATCCGGCGCGGCCGGCGACTACTCCGTCCCTTATCTCCCGCAGGGTCGATATTCGGTGTCTGTCGACGCCTCGGGTTTTGAGACCTTTCGCGCAACCGGCATCGCAATTCAAACCGACGCCACGGTGCGAATCGATGCAAATCTCAAAGTGGGCGCGGCCACTGTGGTAATTCAAGTCCAGGCTTCCGCTGCTCAACTTCAGACGGAAAACGCCACGGTCACGGAGGGTGTCGGAGAGCAAGTCATTGACAGCGTCCCGAACATCACAAACAACCCGCTATACTACGCAACGCTCGGCGCGGGAGTGGTGCCGGCGCCCGGAATGTACGACACCAAGGATCTTGGTGTTGGTTATCAAGCTCGCCAAGAGTATTCCGCGATCAGGATCAACGGCGGCATGCTCGGGACCGACGATGTTACGCTCGATGGAGTTCCCATGCAAGGCTCGGCATGGCAAGAGCTTACAGTGGTTCCCAATCGCGACTCCCTTCAGGAGGTCACTGTCTCCACAAATTCCCTGTCCGCGGACGTTGGGGGCGGCCAAGGCATAATTCAGCTGGTCACCAAGAGCGGAACCAACAAGTTTCACGGCGATCTCTACTATAACCTGCGCAATGAAATGTTCAATGCGAACGGGCTTTCGAACGACATGCAGAACATTCCCCGCGGAAAGTACCGGGTAAACGAGGCGGGCGGCAGCGTGGGCGGCCCGGTGATGTTCCCCAAGCTATTCAGCCTGAAAGACAGAGCGTTCTTCTTTGTCTCCTTCGACCGTCTGTCGCATACGCAGACAGCATCTGGATACTACACCGTTCCCACCGCTCTCGAGCGGACCGGAGACTACAGCCAAACAAAGGTCGCGGATAACAACGGTAACGCGATCGGGGTCAACATCTACAATCCGTGGAGCGCGACGCCGGTTGCCGGCACCGGTGGTCAGGGCTTCTTAAGGCAGCAGTACCCTCATAACAAAATCCAATCGATGGGCTATGGCCCCTTTGACGAACTGGACCCAGCTGGTGTGAAGTTACTGAATGCGTATCCGATGCCTAACTATCCGTCGTCGTCTAACCCGATAGGCACTGATCAATTCGGGAACAACAATTATTACTTCAGCGGCACCGCGCCGACGTTGCGCGACGATTTGAATGCGCGCCTGGACTTTCACCTCGGAAAGAATTCGCTTTATGCATCCGGCGGAGTGCAGGACGGCTCTTCGCAAGGCGTCAATTCCTGGGGAAATAGTAGTCCGTGGTACAACCTGGTGGAAGGCGATGACATTGCGGACTTCAATCCCTATGCCGCGGTGGGCGATATCATCACCCTGAGTCCAACCCTGCTTGTCGACGTTCATTTCGGCCTCCAGAGGGTTAATACGCACTTCGGCGTGCCGCCTGGAGGTTCGTTTACCGCGAGCGATTACACCAGCTACGGCATCCCAACCGACGTACAGAGCTACATTGCCTCCTGGGGAGCTGCGCCTTCGACCTGGACCATCGGTCAAGGAGAATACGGCGGCAACTGGCAAGGTTCACCCCTGAATAACGACACATGGCTTCGCAAGAGCGAACACCAGACCAACCCCAGCTTCAGCGGCAGCGTTACCAAGATATTGAGTAAGTGGACCTCGAAGAACGGAGCCGAGTACCGCGTCCACCTTGGCAATTGGGCAGATGTGAAATTCGGCACTCCGCAAGCTACCGCCAACGATTGTAACTGCGAGATTTACGGCTCTCTTAGCGGCGCCGGAAACGGTAACCTAATCAGCAACTACGTCAACTCGCTTCCGAACGGCGCGACTACAGGCCAGAACCCGTATTGGGGGACCGGCAAGGCCCAGATGGAGATTGGAACAGGGTCTTGGAATCTTGCGTCCGGCACAACGACACCCATCACGCTGGCCGCAAAATACTTTGCCCTCTACAGCCAAAATGACTGGAAAGTGACAAAGGACCTGACCGTGAATCTGGGTCTGCGGTACGAGATTCAGCCCGGTCCGACGGAACGGCACAACCGCATGGATGACATCGATCTGACTGTGCCTGGCCCGTACTCCCAGGGCGCGACCGTGCCAAACGCCAGTCCCCAGATGGATATGGGAGCCATAGCCTTCTCCGGCCTGGGCATCTATCCGCGGAATATGTGGAACAGCGAGTTGACTGACATTTCGCCTCGCCTCGGCATGGCCTACCGGTTGACGGATTCAATGACTATTCGCGCCGGCTATGGGCGAATGTACGAACCGAGCAATACGGGCTTTAATGCCAACGTCACCGTTTACGGGGGAGCGCCATTCTCGGGCGGTACGGGTACGGTTGGCGGCGGTAACAACCCCTACACCACTGCTTCGAACGGGTTGCCGGTGGCTCCTTTTGAGAACGCAGCAGCCACGACACTCTTTCCCGCGCTGGGCGCCGTGCAAGCTCCCGATCTTTACGGCAACGGCAACGAACAAAGCAATGTGGATCTTTTCCTGCGCAGCGGTTATCATAACGCCGTTATGGATCAGTGGAACTTCTTCTTCGAGCGCCGCATGAAGGGGTGGCTCGCTTCCGCGGGGTACGTGGGATCGAGAGGAACCCACCTTCCCTGGCGCGGTTTCCCGCTCAACGGCCAGTTCAATAGTTCACTAGGCCAAATTCAGGACTGGCGATCTACGTGGCTCGCCAACAATGGCCAATTCGATCCGGCGGCGGTTCAAATTCCAAATCCTATGCCGGCTCTGTGCGCTGCGTCTAACGGCCCTCCGTGCACTTCGTCTAACTCGGCGGCCGGCTCGATTGGCGCCCAAACGATTTCCGTCGGGCAATCTCAGCAAGCCTATCTTGACTTGCTTGGACAAACCGTGCTTGCGAGCGCGGGCAGTTCCCGGTACAACGCTATGGAACTCAAACTGCAACACTCATACTCGAACGGGCTGACGGCGCAGTTTCTGTACACCTTCTCCCGCACTACGGGTATCTCCGGCGGATCGGGCGGCTCCACTTATGCCGAGTCGCAACAGGGAGACACGAACGCTTCCGGAGGGACAGACTGGCGGAGTCTCATGAATGGCAATGGCAAAGTCAATAGTAGTATTCTGGGATACGATACTCCGCAGCGCTTTGTGGGCGTGGTGACCTATGAGCTTCCATTTGGCAAAGGCAAGCGGTTTAACCCCGAGAATCCGGCCGTCAGGGAGATCGTAGGCGGATGGCACCTTTCAACAGTGGTGACCCTGCAAAGCGGGATGCCGTGGGGGCCGGGTTGTGGTAGCCAAAACGGAGGGTGCATCCCCACGGGCCAGCCGCTCCAGGTGGCTAAGCAATATCAGCACTGGTACAACGGCCATGCGCAAGCCACATTGCCCGATGGCCGGATCATTACGCCTAACCAGTACACGTATCTCAAGTGGAATCCCGATGCATTTACGGCCCCACTGGTTCAATTCCCGAATGGGAATTACTCTACTGACTATTACTGGAACGGAACCACGCCGACGTACATGAATTCGCTGCGTCTCCCCTATTTCAGGAATACGAACATCAACATCACTCGTGAGTTTGCGGTCACTGAGCGGTTGAAGGTGCAATTCGTTGCGGACGGTACCAACGCGTTCAACAACCAAAACTTCCTGCCGGATTCAACGACCCAAAGCGGCCGTTTCAATCAATTTGGTTCGCCGCAGGTTAATGGCTCCAATATCGGTATGAATTCGTCTGTGGAGGCAGGCGCTCTGACAGCGAATATGTATGACCCCAGGCAGATTACCTTTACTCTTCGTGTAACCTTCTAAACAGACCGTGATGAACTGGGATGGGTGGATGGGCACTCTCTAATCAAGAGTGCCCTTCTCCCTTCTTGAACTCAAGTGCTGAGGTGTGCCTGATGCCGACAGTGGCCGAGCTCAGTACTGCGGGTTTCGGCGGATATCCTGACAGCTCCGGCTGTCAGCGCGGATGGCGAGAGAATTAGCGATCAACAAGAAGGTACAGATGACGGTTCGGACTAACCGCAGGAATTTCCTGAAAATCTCTTCTGCAGCTTGTGCTGCTCCTATTGTGCTGAATGCCGGGCGGAAAGCTTTCGGAGCGTCGTCCATTGGGGAGTTAACGGGACTACTCGGAAATGACACGCCCGCATGGGGCAAAGAACCGGTCGAGGCAGAGACCAGCCGGCGCGCGACGATTTGCCTCAACGGCATCTGGCGGGTCATGCCCGCAATCAAAGAGGCCCGAGAAGAACCCACCGGAGATTGGGGCTACATCCGGGTTCCGGGCAGTTGGCAGGATAGCGAGAACCAGATTCCGGGCATCGTCACTATGGGGACCAGCAATCAGTGGCAGGCAATCCGTGGCGATCTGGTTTCTCGGATGTGGTATGAGCGGCCGATTCATGTGCCTGCCGATTGGGCTGGCCGCGCCATCCTGGTGGAATTTCAGCGCATCAGCACGGATGCCATTGTCTTTGTCAACGACCAACGGTGCGGAGAGGTGCATTGGCCCGAGGGCACGGTAGAGATCACGCGCGCTGTGACGCCGGGCAAGGATGCCACACTCCGTTTGGCGGTCGTTGCGACCCCCGATGCATCGGAAGTGGCTGTCCTTCTATCTGGCGACGAATCCGAGAGCGGGACAAGAACAAACACGAAGCGGGCAAGAGGCGAAGACCACGATGATGCTCTCGTCGCGCGTGGCATAGTTGGCGATGTCCTGTTGCACAGCAGGCCGCCGGGCCCGCACATCGACTGTGTCTACGTGAAGACGTCGACGCGAGAAAATACGATCGCAATCGAGACCGAATTTGCCAATGTGACGCAAAGCGGAATTGTTCAATTCACAGTCACCGCGCTCGATGAGAACGGCCACGAGGAGCGCCGGTTTGAAGCAACCGTATCCGTGCGCGCCGCTGAGACGCAGATCGTGGAAGCGGCATGGTCTTGGCCGAACCCGAGGCTTTGGGATATCGACCAGCCCAATCTTTACACTCTATTCATCAAGGTTCAAGGCGCAGGTCTCACCGATGAAATACGGCAGACCATTGGCTTTCGAGAGTTTTGGATTGACGGGCGCAAGTTCTACCTTAACCGGAAGGAACTCCGCTGGCGCCCCGTCATGGGCCATTACGGCGCCCGTCCCGCCATTGAAGAAGTGGATGGAACTATCGATGCGTTTAAGTGGGCTGGATACAACATCCAGGAAATCTGGCCCAACGACACGAGTACTCGCGGACAGCCCGATGATTTTCGGATATGGTACCAACGCGCCGATCTCAAGGGTTGGCCCATTACCGGCGTACTTGAGAGTTATGCGCCCTACGCGGACACTTGGAGCGACCCGCAAACGCAGGATCGATTCCGTTCCGCAGCCGCTGCCGAAATCAAGCGCTATCGCAATCATCCTTCGATCATCGTTTGGAACACCAGCGCGAACTTCGCTCGCGGCGACGAGCACCCCCGCCTTCTCGGCAACCGCTCTGCTGCATGGAACGTGCTCGGGGCATGGACGGAGGATCGCTTCGCCAAGCTTCAAGAAGCTATAGAGATTCTGCGCTCGCTGGATGGTACGCGCCCGGTAATCTCCCATCATTCCGGCGCGGTCGGCGATGTGTATACGCTCAACTTGTACCTGGACTTTATCCCCTTGCAAGAACGCGAGGAGTGGTTAAGCTATTGGGCGGCTTTCGGCGATATGCCCTTCTTCTGCCCGGAATTTGGCACCCCGCTTCAGACCAGCTTCCATCGTGGCCGCGACGGGTTCGATCAAGCCATTACCAGCGAGCCGTGGGACGCGGAGTTCTGCGCCATCTACTTCGGAAATCAGTCTTATCGCGGCGAAACGTCGGCATATCGCGAGCAAATTCATAAGTTGTTCAAAGACGGTCAAAGTTACGCGAACTGGCAGGACAATCCGGAGGAGTTATTTGCCCCCAATTTCCAGCAGGTTGAGGAGCTATTCGTGCGCAACACGTGGCGAAGCTGGCGCACGATGGGTAACACGGGCGGTATGTTCCCGTGGTCGAATGCCCATGGCTGGGACACTAGGCCGGAGGGCGACAGACAAGTTGCGATGAAGCCGTTCTTGCCAGGTCAACGGGGGTACTATTTTCCGACAGCTCGTAAGTACAACGTCTATTGGACGAAACCTCAGGCCGCGCGCATGATGCCTTCTGGCGAAGCGCTGATCGAAAACAATCAAGCCACACTGGCATGGATTTGCGGCCCGGGAGGGTTACCCAATCCAGGCGTGCCCGGTCCGGACCGGTCGTTCACCGCCAAGGAACACAATTTCAATGTCGGCCAATTCATCGAGAAGCAGATTGCCGTGTTGAACGACACCCGTTGTTCTCAGAAGTACTCTATTCATTGGGAAGCAACCATCGCCGGTCAGCAGGTCGGCTCAGGGACGAAGGAAGGAACGATTGATCTGGCGCAGACGCAGTTTGTTCCCATCCAGTTCGATGCACCAGCCCAGATCGATGGCAAAAAAGTAGATGGCCGAATCACGATGTCTGCCGAAATCGGAGAGGCGAAGCACCACGACAGCTTCGACTTCCGCCTATTCGCGCCCCCAGCGTCCTTATCCGGCGACCTTGCCGTCTATGACCCAGCAGGTCAAACCACCGAGCTGCTGCGCCGATTGGGATGTACAACGCATGAATGGGATCAGAGAACCGCTGAGCCGCTAATTGTCATCGGGCGCTCGGCGCTAATGGCGCGGCCGGTTCTGCTGCGCGAAATCGAGCCATTCGTTCGCCACGGGGCCAAAGTGCTCGTGTTCGTTCAGGATCCCGAATTCATGCGCAACCGGCTCGGTCTGCGCGTGGCGTGGCATATGTCGCGACGGGTCTTTCCCGTCTCAACGAGTCACCCTGTCGTGACCGGGCTCGATGCCAGTGACTTAAGCGACTGGGCAGGGAGCAGCACATTGCTCGAACCGTATCCCAATGGCACTTTGGAGAAGCCTTTCCCATACCCATGGGAACCGCCGATGGCAATTTACGGCTGGCGCTGGGGAGGCCGAGGTGCGGTGGCGAGCGCCACTGTCGAGAAGCCGCACAAAACTTCCTGGAGGCCGATTCTGGAAGATCAGTTTGATTTGGCCTACTCTCCTCTGATGGAGCTGGACTACGGCAAGGGCCGACTCACCTGGTGCATGTTGGACCTCGAAGATCACGCGGACCATGACCCGGCAGCTCTGCGGTTGGCAGGCCAAATACTGGACTATGTGCGCAGCGCGCCTCTCACTCCGAAGGCTTGTAAGGCGCTCTATTTCGGAGACGACACCGGCGCCAGACTGCTCGACGATATCGGGCTGGTCTACGACAGGACCGAGGCGATCCCCGCCAGTGCTCACTTGATTGTGATAGGCCAGAATGCCGAGCTGTCTGACGAAACGCTCAGCCGATTCATTCAAGATGGCGGCAAGGCTCTTGTGCTTCCGCGGAGTGGCGCGAATCTGCCTATAGGCGCCACGCAGAAGAAAGTTGACAACTTTCACGGCTCGTTGGACGTGCCCGATTGGCCCGAAACGCGTGGAATGAGCGCATCGGATCTTCGCTGGCGCACGGATACGGAAGCGTGGCTTATCGCTTCAGGTGGGGAAGTGGGCGCGGACGGACTGTTGGCACGAAAGATTTTGGGCAGGGGTGTGTTGATTTACTGCCAGCTTGACCCGAGCCGCTTCGATGCCGACATCAAAACCTATTTTCGCTTCACGCGGTGGCGTCAGACTCGGGCCTTGTGCCAGGTGCTTTCCAACCTCGGTGGGCAGTTCGAGGCAGACAGGATGATTTTCATGGAGATTCCTGCGCGCGCCGCCACGCAGCTTTGGAGCTTTGACCAAGTAAAGCAGCCGAGCGACTTCTACTGCTCCGACTACCGGGACGACTATGCTTTAGGCGATGATCCCTACCGTTACTACAACTGGTAGAGCTGAACACAGCCATGGCAAACGGTGGGATCCAAATCACGACAGCAGTTACCGAAGAAGGGCGACAGAAAATTGAAAACACCGCTGCGATTCCTTGCTGCTCCATTGCTCGTGATGTTCGCAATCACGGCCGCATTTTGTTCTTCGGCCAGGGCCGCATCGACGGGACGAACGGAATTGTCGTTGGACGGTCAGTGGCAGATTGCCGACAGCAAGTTGCCGGATGCAATCCCCGGCGACTTCACCCACACCGTTCCGGTGCCCGGATTGGCGCATTTGGCAAGCCCGCCATTCCCGGATGTGGATCGATTCATCAGCCGCGAACATTTGGCCTCGATGATCTCCAGCAACAAGGCGGACCCATCCTGGATGGTCAAATACTGGGACGGCAAGGTTGAGCAGGATCGCAATTATTTCTGGTATCGCAAGACCTTTCGCGCGCCGACGGAGCGTGCGGTCGCGATTTTCGAAATCAACAAAGCGCAGTTCGGTACCGCGGTCTGGTTGAACGGGCGGCAGCTCTCGCCGGAGAGCGATGCCTGGCACTCCGAATATCCCGGCGGCTTCAGCGCCAGCTATTGGAACTTGAGCCGCGTGATCCCCTGGAACGCCGAGAACACGCTTATCGTCTGCATCCGTGCGCATACCGCCGTATTGCCTGACGACTTCCCGGTCGGCTCGGACTTCGAGAAGACGGAGTGGACTCCTGGCATCTACGACGACGTCTCGGTCTACTTCTGCGACAATCCGGAGATCGAGACCGTTCAAGTCGCTCCGCGCATCGACACCGATGAGATCGTCGTTCAAGCCACGCTCAAGAATCGTTCCGATGCGGCGTATACCGGTTCCATATCCTTTGCCGTCAAGACCTGGAAGACCGGCGAGCAGGTCGCGAAATTGAAGACAGGAGATATCTCAATTGAGCCCGGCGCGGAAAAGGTTATCACGCAAACCATCAGGATTCCGCACGCGCATCTGTGGTGGCCCGAGGATCCGTTTCTATACGTTTTAGAAACCAGCACGGGCGGCGACTCGGTGCAGGCGCGGTTCGGAATGCGCGAGCTTCACTTCGATCCGGTCAGCAAGCGCGCTTATCTGAACGGCAAGATCTATTATCTGCGCGGCTCGAACATCGCGCTGCACCGCTTCCTTGAAGACCCGGCGAGCGGCAATTTGCCGTGGAACGACGCCTGGGTCCGCCGGTTGTTGGGAACCGTTCCCAAGCAGATGCACTGGAATTACTTCCGGTTTACCATTGGCCCCGTGCCGCAGCACTGGCTCGACGTTTGCGACGAAGAAGGTTTGATGGTCCAGTACGAATTCGGCGTCTGGACCGGATGGGGCTGGTACAAGGAGCAGGGCTATTCGCGCACGTACAACGCCGATGAAACGATCCGTCAATTCAAGGATTGGCTGCGCGACAACTGGAACCATCCGAGCGTCGCCGTCTGGGACGCCGTCAACGAGACCCGCAACGACATATTCGATACGCAAGTAGTTCCCGCCGTGCGCGGACTGGATTTATCGCATCGGCCCTGGGAGGACAGCTACAATCCGCCCGGCAGCCGCGGCGACGTGGAGGAGTTTCACGGCTATTTCTTTGACCAGAGCGCGGATGGAAAACTCGCCTTCCACATGACCGATCTGGAAAACATGGACGGCGTGCCCGTTGCCATGGGGCTGGACACGCCGGTGCCTTCCGCCCAAAACGCCGTGGTCATCAATGAATACGACGGGTTCTGGCTGAACCGCGACGGCACGCCGAAAAGCAAGAACCTCTACACCCAGCTCATCGGAGCCGATGCGACGCCGCGCCAGCGGTTCGATGAATTGGCTTATCTTGAGGCAGGTTTGACGGAATACTGGCGCGCGCATCGCCAAATGGCGGGCGTCGATTACTTCGTGTATCTGACCTCCGACGTCACCGGCGCTCCCACGACGGACAACTGGATCGACCTGAACAAACTCGAACTCGATCCGGCCTTTGTCGATTATGTGGGCGAGTCCTTTAAGCCGCTGGGCGTGTATATCGATTTCTTCCATCCCACTCTTGCGGCCGGCGCCATGCATCAGTTTCCTGTGAAGATGATCAACGATTACGATCAGCCGCTGGCCGGCAAACTCGTCCTGACATTGGAAACCAAAGACGGCAAGATACTGGCCAAAGCGGAACGGCCATTTGAGATGGCGCCACTGGGCGCGGGCGATTTTCCCATCGGTTTGTTCGTGCCGGACAATCCGCAAGACGATCTCATCCTGAAGGCGACGGCCGTGCCGGATCCAAAAACGGGTGTCGGACCGACGATGTCGCGGCGCTGGCTGGCTGTGAAGCTATGACGCCGAACGTTGCGGTCTCGCCCGTTTACAGAAGAGATGCCTTCGTATTGTGCAGAGGCTTGTGACGGTTCAATGTTTCACAAGTGGTGCGGGCTGGCTAAGGGCCGTGACGACATCAAGATTTTGATGGAAGGTATGCGCAACGATGCTATTTGATAAGGCAGTGCGTGCGGTGTGTTCGGTTATGCTGGGACTTTCCACGCTGCTGATAGGGGCGAGCACAGCGCGGGCGCAGTGGGTATCAGATACCGAAGCCAAGGTTCGAGCCGAAAAACTCCTGCATCAGATGACGCTTGAGGAGAAGATCAACCTCATCCGTGGCGCGCTCGAAAGTCCTGCTACCTATCAAGGGCAGGGAGGCTATCTCGCCGGAGTGCCCAGGCTGGGGGTTCCAGGTCTGCGCTTTGCCGACGGGCCGCCGGGTGTACTCACACGCGTGCCGGCGCAGTGCGAAACAGCCACCATGGGGGTTGCCGCCACATTTAGCGTTAAGGACGCGGAAGAGAATGGCGTCGTTATTGGCCGCGACGACCGGGCGCTGGGCATCGATGTTTCACTCCAGCCCTTCGCGAACATGGTTCGCGACCTCGTATTTGCACGCGCGTACAACACGTTTGGAGAGGATCCATTTCTAACTGGCCAGATTGCCGCGGCCGAGATCAAGGGCATCCAGTCGCAGCACGTTATGGCGATGGTGAAGCATTACGTTGCCTACGATTCCCAGAGCCTCAACATCTTCGTCGACGATCAGACCTTGCATGAGGTCTATGTGGCGCCGTTCGATGCGGCCGTCCATGCGGGTGTGGCGTCCATCATGTGCTCGTACAACCACGTCAATGGCCCTTATGCCTGCGGCAACAAAGATACTCTGACCGGAATACTTCGGGACCAGTTAGGATTTAAGGGATTTGTAACCTCCGATTGGCCAGCCACCCACACCGTCGAGGACATCAACGCCGGTCTCGATATGGAGATGCCGGGTGACACCGGCGAGGCCCTATCCTTCTTTTCGCTCAATCCACTGCCGGTGCCGCATTATGCAGAAGAGCCGCCGAACTATAAAAACCACCTCCCGGAAAACTCGGATGGAATCGATAAAAACGGCGGCCGGGGTTTCGAGCCCAGGCCGGAAACGATGCCCGAGGCCCTTAAAGACGGCACAGTGACGGAAGCCGCGATCGATCGCGCAGCAGGCCGAGTCCTCTACGAGATCATTCGTTTCGGTTATATGGACGGCATGCAGAAGCATTCCATTACTCCGCAGGACATCGACGCGAATGCAAAGGTGATTGAAAAGACCGCTGAGGACGCCGCCGTTCTTCTCAAAAATGAAAGCAGCATTCTTCCCCTCAAGACATCCGATCTCTCTTCAGTAGCGCTGATTGGTCCCACCGCAGGGCAGGTGGACTCCATCGGCAAGAGCGGAGAGCACGCCGTCGGCCTTGTCCGGCGCGAGGTAAGTCCCCTTGCTGCGCTGAAGAGGATCTCCGGCAATCCCAATATCGCTTTCGCCGTAGCCGACGATATGACCGGCACGCTCGTTCCCGCCGATGTTCTTAGCCACGATGGCAAGCCCGGCCTGT
>Ga0181520_10005286_pt1 | contig 20706 bp, 18 predicted proteins | sample PEATcosm2014_Bin_29_FD_132451 | JGI IMG/M metagenome (GOLD analysis project Ga0181520, IMG submission 132451) | Peatland microbial communities from MTU Mesocosm Facility, Houghton, MI, USA - PEATcosm2014_Bin02_30_metaG | ecosystem: Environmental > Terrestrial > Soil > Wetlands > Peat | place... | reverse complement strand
GCAACCTTTTTATACACATTGGCTGGCCTGATGATCACGTTCGCGGGTTTCTCGGCGCTATTGTTGATTCTCCGGCAGGCTGCAGGAGCGAAGTTGTCACTGCTTGACAGATACCTTGCAAGAACGGTTATGACTTATAGTTTCGTATTGACGGCAGCAGCGCTGCTGCCGCCGTTATTTGCGCTCTACGGCATTGAGGATAAGTGGATTTGGCGAAGCTCAGTTGTGCTTTTCGCCCTACCGATGCTGTTTCTTCAGGTCACCTATCCGCGCCGGCGCCGCAAGGTAGTCGGCGATGGGCCACCGCCCGCAATACTCGCGGTCTTTGTTGTGTTTGGTTCAACTGTAACACTGGCGATGCTGGGCTGCGTTTTAATGGACATCCAATCTAGTGCTGCTGCCTACATTACGGGTTTGACGATCGACTTCTTTACTGTTGCTTTCGCCTTCGTGACCGCCCTCGATGTCATTATGAAACAGCCAATGGAAGTGTCGGAGCGATCAAAGCCTGACTAACTCCGAGTCCAGGGGCGTGAACTCGTACACGCTCTTCTAAGTGCTTCACCGGAGTCCGCATTGGAACCGTTAGCGGCCTCCACTGGCGCAGGTGACACTTCCGGAATGAGTCAACCTCAGCCGGCAATCACTCCGGGAACGGCGGCAATGCGCCGGAAGCTACTCACCCAGAGTTGATTTTTACGTCTGTTTTCCCCCGGTCACAACGCCTCGCATCCGGCATCCCAGGTCTCAGCAGACGCATTGAAGAGTTATCAGAAAATTATTTCTTAAACAGTTTTTCTGCTTTATTCTAATTCATACTGCACGATCTCTATAATCGCAAAATCCAACACAGGAGAATCCTATGCCCAGGAATTTCATTGCCTCGGCGGTCGCGGCAGCGGCCGCGCTTCTCTCGGCAGCCGTCGCTCCGGCGCAGGTTGTGCCGGTCAAGAACATCGTCCTCGTCCACGGGGCCTTCGCCGACGGTTCCGGATGGCAGCGCGTCGTCGACATTCTTCGCAAGGACGGCTATTCGGTCAGCGTGGTGCAAGAGCCACTGACATCGCTTGCCGACGATGCCGCAGCGACCAAACGCATACTAGAGCTGCAATCGGGTCCTACCCTTCTGGTTGGCCACAGCTATGGCGGAGTGGTCATCACCGAAGCTGGTAATGCACCTAATGTCGTTGGCCTCGTCTACATCGCTGCTTTCATCCCCGACCAGGGCGAGAGTGCGGTCAGCCTGCTCTCGACCTTCCCAGCCGCCAACAACGACATGCGCGCCACCAAGGACGATTTCCTGTATCTTGACCCAACCGCCTTCCCCGCCGATTTCGCAGCCGATATCCCGCCCGCCCAAGCGAACTTCATGGCCCATTCCCAGCCGTTTTTGGCCAAGGCAGCCGGTGGCGCGCCGGTGACAGACGCCGCTTGGCATCACAAAAAGAGCTGGGCGCTGATCGCCAGTCTCGACCACAACATCAATCCTGATCTCGAGCGCAGCATGGCCAAGCATGCCGGCAGTGAAACGATTGAAGTTCCGGCCAGTCATGCGGTGTATATCTCCAAGCCGATTGATGTGGCCCGCTTGATCGAACGGGCGGCAAAGGCGACGGCTCAGTAGCCCATCCATCCACCACGATTGCGGGTGCCCCAGGTCCGGATTTTCGGACCTGGGAACCACGAACCTCAATCAACAATGTCACGCCACAGCCAGCCGTTTCAATTGAATGCGGTCAGCGGGAATTTGCGCAAGTTCGTACTGCGCTTGCTGCGTAACCCAGCTTTGCGCGCTGCCGCCGAAGACTTGCGAGAGCCGGATGGCCATCTCCGGCGAGATGCCGCGCTTGCCGTTGACCAGCTCAGAGAGCGTGGTGCGCGTGACGCCGAGGGCCTCTGCCGCCTGGGTGATCGTCAGTCCGAGCGGTTCGATGCACACGCTCAACACAACGCTGCCGGGATGAGGCGGATTCTTCATCGCCATGGGAAAACCTCCTTAGTGGTAATCAACAGAATCGACATCAAAAGCATGGCCATCGGCAAATCGAAAGATCACACGCCAATTGGCTCGAACCGTGACCGACATCCATCCGCGCAAGACCCTTTCAGGGCGTGCAAATTGAATCCTGGAAGATCCATGTCTTCAGCGAAACCGGCGGCATCCAGACGGGCCAGGAGGTCGGCGCGGGTGCCCCAGGTCCGGATTTTCGGACCTGGGAACCGCGAACCTCAGTCGGCCATATTTACGCCTGCTCGGCAACCTCGGCGGCAATCTTGCGCAGCTCGGGAAGAATCTCGCCGAGCTGCACGGCTTCTGCCGAGCGCTGGCCGAGCGCAAAGTACGCCTTGCGATAGAGAGCAAAGAGGCGCTCGTAGATCGCCGTGGCGGCCGGGCGCGGCGTGAAGGTATTGAAGGGCAGGCAGAGCTTGTCCTGCGCGGCTTCGATGGTTGGGAAGGTTCCGGCGGCAAGCTGCGCGATGATCGCCGAGCCGCGGCTGGTGGGCACGCCTGCCGGAACCAGCACCGGCTTGCCGAGCACGTCAGCGTAGACCTGATTGAGCACCGCGTTGTGTTGCGGAATGCCGCCCGCGTTGATGACGCGCGTGACCGGCACGCCGTACTCGGCCATCCGCTCCAGGATGATGCGCGTGTGGAAGGCCGTGCCCTCGATCGCCGCAAAAAGCTCGTCCTGCGCGGTGTGGACCATATTCCAGCCGAAGGTGACGCCGCCAAGTTCGGGATTGACGAGGACGGTGCGGTCGCCGTTGTCCCAGGTGAGCCGCAGCAAGCCTGTCTGTCCGGGCTTGTAAGCCTCCAGACCTTTGGAGAGCTCCGCGACCTTGGTTCCGGCGCGGCGTGCGATGGCTTCAAAGATATCTCCGGTTGCCGAAAGGCCCGCTTCAATGCCGGTGAACTGCGGATGAACGCTGCCCGGAACCACTCCGCAGACGCCGGGAATCAGCTCGGTCTTTTTGCTGATGGCGATGATGCAAGTTGATGTTCCGACGACGTTGACCACATCGCCCTCGCGGCAACCCGCGCCGAGAGCGTCCCAGTGCGCGTCAAAGGCGCCGACGGGGATGGGAATGCCCGCGCTGAGACCCAACTCCGCAGCCCACTTGGGCGAGAGATGGCCGGCGAGGTGATCAGAAGTCTGATAGTCGCCGGCAAGCTTCTCGCGCACGCCGTCAAAGAGCGGGTCGAGCTTGGATAAAAACGACTGCGGCGGCAGGCCACCCCACTTGGGATTCCACATCCATTTGTGGCCCATGGCGCAGATGCTGCGCTTGGCGAGCTTGGGATCAGTAATGCCGCAGAGCGTGGCGGCAACCATGTCGCAATGCTCGAAGGCCGAGGCGAATTTGTCCCGCTTCTCCGGGTTGTTGCGCAGCCAATGCAGCAGCTTGGCAAAGCCCCACTCGTGCGAGTAAACGCCGCCGCACCAGTCGATGGCTTCAAGCTTTTCCGCATACGCAAGCGCGGTAATCTGCTGCGCCTCGGCGAAGGCGCGATGATCGCACCAAAGATAGTATTCATTCAGCGGCTGCATCTGCGCGTCAACAGGAATGACGCTGGAGCCGGTGGTATCCAGAGCGATGGCCGCAACCTGATCGCCGCGGATACCTGCTTCTTTGACGGCCGCACGGGTGGCGGCGGCGAGCGCGCTCATCTGGTCTTCGTGGGCCTGCGTGGCAAAGTCCGGGTCTTCGCGGCGGCGGTGCAGCGGATACTCGGCCAGCGCCGTGCCCAGGCGGCCGCGCTCGCTGTCCATGATGGAAACGCGCACGCTCAGCGTGCCAAAATCCACTCCTGCTACGATGGTCATTTTCTTTCTCCGTAAAATGTCGAGATGATTTGTTTTGAAAAGGAATCAAAACTTCGGGCTTTAGCCTCTGAGAAAAGATTGCCTGTTCGGGCGATCTCCCTCAGGGGCTAAAGCCCACGTTGATTGGCAGATTCTGCGGCACGGCTAAAGCCGTGCCCTGTTACAAAGCAGGTCTGTTATTCGGCGCGTCCGGGGCGGAACTTGATGCAGTAAAGCAAGCCGGCCGCCGTGAGCAATCCGCCCCACCAGATGGGCGTGTGCAGGCTGGTCAACTGAACCGCGGCGGGATAGCATCCCGTAGCCAATTCAAAGATGCCGTAGCCAAGAATCAGTACGCCATAAACCAGCAGCAACACGCCGATGAAAAACCAGATTTGAATTCCAGATCCATGCATAACTTGTTACCCTTTCTTTTGGCGCGATTTGAAATCACGCAGGGGCTAAAGCCCAATGCTGTTTTTCTGTTCATGCGGCCCGACTGAAGTCGTGCCCTTGTTACAAAACTCCATTCATTGAATTTTGTAACAGCCCCTGAAAACGTGCCCTGTTACAAAACGATTCTTGCAATGCGCTCCGGTTACCAAAACAAACTCCTGTTACCAGAAAAGTATGTTGAGCGCGGCAAAGATGCAGACCGCCAACAGCGCCCAGAGCCAGACGTTCTTGTAGAAGGGAACCGGTTCTTCTTTGGGCAGCACCGTGCAACTGTAGCAGAGCCCATCCAACTCCGCGACGGTCTTGGGCTTGGTGACCAAACTGACCAGGAAGATGACGATTGCCGCGATGCAGAAGGCCCACCAGGCGCGATAGAGATTCTCGGCCATCGGCTTGGCGTCGGGAGACAGCGCTATGGTCGCCAGGCCAGCGGGATTCATCTTGACGTAGATGAACATTCCGACCGAAGAACTGATGCCGACGAGCAGACCGAGGAAGCCGGCTGGCGCGGTGGCGCGCTTCCAGAACATGCCCATCAGGATGGCGGCCAGCAAAGGCGCAATGAAGAAGCTGAACAGCGCCTGCACGTAATCCATGATGCCGTGCGCCTGCTGCACCAGATAGCCCGCGCCGATGGAGACCAGAACGCCGATCAGAATCGACCATCGACCCACTAAAACGTAATGACTGTCCGAGCCGGTCTTTTTGATGAGCGGCTTGTAGATGTCGTAGGTCCACACCGTCGAGAAGGCGCTCACGTTGCCCGCCATGCCGCTCATAAAGCCGGCAATCAGCGCGGTGATGCCCAGGCCCAGCAGTCCGGGGCCCATATAGCGCACCATCATCAGCGGCAGCGCTTCGTTGTAGCTGTGCAGTTCGGTGCCCTGCGCGCCGGTCAGAACTTTTTGCTGGTAATCGGCGGGCAGCGTGGATTTGGTGTTCATTGCCGTCGTGCAAGCACTCGCGTCAGCCACCGCGCCGGAATCATTCACCAAGCAGGACTTGACCACATCTTCGCCCACGAGTTGGCGGCGGGTGCCGTCCGGATTCTGCAACAGCACCAAACCGAGCAGGCCAGGAAGAATCACAATGAACGGAACGGCCATCTTGAAGTACGACGCGATGATCGGAGCCATCCGCGCGGCGCGCAAATTGTGCGCTGCCAGCACGCGCTGCACGACCAGGAAGTCAGTGGTCCAGTAGCCGAAACTGATGACAAAGCCCAGCCCCAGCACAATGCCGGTCCAATGGACACCCATCGGGTTGTCGGCAAAGTGGCCTGTGGTGCGCCACATATGGAAGTAGTTATCGCCCGACTTACCCATATTGGTGAGAATCTGGTGCTTCAAGCCATTCCATCCGTGGGCCTGAATCAAGCCCAGAATCGGCACCAGCAGGGCGCCGCCCCAGATCAGCACGAATTGCATCACCTCGTTGAAGATCGCCGAGCGCAAGCCGCCGAGCGTAACGTAAATCGCCACCGCCGCCGCCGAGATCAGAATGCTGAAGGTAAAGCTCCAACCCAGCACAACCTTCATCACCACGGCCATCGCGAACATATTCACGCCGCTCATCAGGATCATCTCGGTGGCAAAGGAGATGGCTGCCAGAATGCGCGCCGGCTCGCCGAAGCGCAGATTCAAATAGCCGGGGACCGAGTGCGTCTTCGAGACGTAGTAGAACGGCATCATCACCAGGCCCAGGAAGATCATCGCCGGAATGGCGCCGATCCAATACCAGTGCGTGGCCAAAATGCCGTACTGATACGCCGAGCCGGCCCAGCCCATCAGCTCGAGCGAGCCGAGGTTGGCTGAGACAAAGCTCAAACCGGCGATCCAGGCCGTCATCTCGCGCCCGGCCATGAAAAACTCTTCGCTGGTGTTGGACTTGCCTTTAAGGTAAAAGCCGATCCAGATCACCATGCCGAAGTAGACAGCGATCACGATCATGTCCAGGATGGTCAGATGCGCGATAGGCAAGGTGCTGAAGGCCAGAAGGGCTGGTGCGGCCAGGTGGGAGATACAATTTACAATCACGGATTCAAACCTCTCTTTTGAACTTTCAGCTATCAGCTATCAGCTTTCAGCCTCGTACTCTTTATTGCTCGGTAAAAATTTCTACAGCCTGATTCACAAATGCCTGATAGCTGACGGCTGAAAGCTGAAAGCTATCGTCACTTCTGCCCATACGTCGCGTGCGCGCCATGCTTGCGATAGTAATGATGATCGAGCAGCGCTTGCGAGACGCCCTTATGGCCGGGACGCAGCAACGTCGTGGTTGCGGCCATGCGCGCCACAAACTCCAGAATGACAGCGTTGTGCGCCGCGTCCATGGCGTTCTTTCCCCAGGTGAAGGGCGCGTGTCCGGCCACCAGCACCGCCGGCATCGCCATGGGGTCAATCCCCGCCATGCGCCGCACAATCGCCTTGCCGGTATTCAGCACATATTCGCCCTCTATCTCCGCGTCGCTCAGCGGCTCGGTGGCCGGTACAGGGCCGTGAAAGTAATCCGCGTGCGTGGTTCCGTAGGCGGGAATATCGAGCCCTGCCTGCGCCCAACTGGTGGCCGACTCCGAGTGCGTATGCACCACGCCGCCAATCGCCGGCCATGCGCGGTAAAGCTCCAGATGCGTGTCCAGGTCGGAAGAGGGCCGAAGACTTCCCTGGATGATCTTGCCCGTCAGGTCGGTGACAACCATATCCGTGGCCACCATCTTTTCATACGGAACGCCACTCGGCTTGATGGCCACCAGGCCGCTTTCGCGGTCAATGCCGCTGGCGTTGCCAAAGGTGTACAGCACCAGGCCGCGGCGGACAAGCTCCAGGTTGGCCTCCAGAACTTCGGATTGCAAGCGCAAAACTTCCAAGCAAATTCTCCCAGCAGTACGGTGATTGGATGCGAAGAAAGGGGAGCGGAAATCGGCGGGATACACGTCAAGTAAACCTTTTCCCACCCCTGCCTTATGACGCTATATTCCACCCCTATCCAATGTCAAGTTCCACTCCATGGCGTATCCTGTAAACGCATACTTCATTCGCCTCATGACCGATCGACCCCAAAAACCCGCACGCCGCGCCAAGCGAACCTCCGAGCGCATGGATATTCATACCGTGGCGCGCCTGGCCAAAGTCTCCACAGCCACCGTCTCGCGCACCATCAATCACGTGCCCACCGTCAACGCCAAAATGGCCAAGCGCGTCTGGGAAGTGGTCAAGGATCTGAATTACCTGCCCAACACCCAGGCCCGCGCCTTGGTCAGCGGACGCAGCCGGTTGCTGGGGCTGATCGTCTCTGAGATCACCAACCCCTTCTTCCCGGAGCTGATTCAGGGCTTTGAGGATGTCGCCGTCGAGCAGGGCTACGAGATTCTCATCAGTTCCACCAACTACGATCCAGAGCGCATGAAGCGCTGCATCCGCCGCATGGTCGAACGCAAGGCCGAGGGCGTCGCCGTGATGACCTTCGGCATCGAGGAGCCGCTGCTCGATCAGTTGGCCGAGCGCAAAGTGCCGCTCGTTTTTGTCGATGTCGGCCCGGACCGGCCGGGCATCAGCCTGTTGCGCGTGGACTATCTCCAAGGCATCCGTCAGGCCGTGCAGCACTTGGCCGCGCTGGGTCACAGCGAGATCGCCTTCGTCAGCGGCCCGCTGCGCCTGCATTCGCCCAACTCGCGCCTCGCGGCCTTTCATCGCGCCATGCAGGAGTGCGGCATCGCGCTTGATCCCACCCGCGTCGTCGAAGGCGACCACACCATGGAGGGCGGCATGGCGGCGGCCGAAAAGCTGCTCACTCAGGGCAAGTTGCCCACCGCGGTCATCTGCTCCAACGACATGACGGCCATCGGCGTGCTCCACGAGGCCTATCGCAAAGGATTGCGCGTCCCCGACGATCTCTCCGTCATCGGCTTCGATGATATTCACATCACGCAGATGACCATTCCCCCGCTCACCACGATTCAGATGTCCTGCTACGAACTGGCCCGCGCGGCGGTCATGGCGCTGAAGGCTCACGTCGAGAAAGTCCCCGAAGCCAAGCGCGAGATTCCCATCGAGACGCAGTTAGTCGTCCGCGAATCCACCAGCGTCCCGCGCGGCTCGTTGCTGGATACGCGCGTCAAGCCGCAGACCGGAATGTAGCCCGCAGGCCGGAAAGTAGCTTGTCGTCCGGAATGTAGCGCCGGTCTCCAGACCGGCTGTAGTGCGGGCGTCCCCGCCCGCGCCTGTTCATCATTCAAACTTAATTCATGTGGTGCAGGCAATCATCGAACAGGTTTTGTAACAGGGCACGACTTCAGTCGTGCCGCAAGAGCGAAAAATTATGATTGGGCTTTAGCCCCCGCGGAATACAATGGTTGGAAGCAAATGTCGCAGGGGCTAAAGCCCTCTATTTTCCCTGCCGTTTCTTCGGCACGACTGAAGTCGTGCCCTGTTACAAAACAGGTGAATGAAGCACGCTGTAAGAAGTTCTTCGGGAGGATTCATGCGCAGGTTGTTGTGGAGTGTGCCATTCGTGCTGTTGACCGCCAGTTGCGCCATCGGTCAGGATGCAAGCCCCGCCGCAACGCCTCCGTCAGCCGATGCGCAACCCGCCAAGGTGAAGGTCTACAAAGTAGGTCCAGGAGTGACAGCACCGGAGCTGCTTCCGTCCGCCCCGCTTTCCACTCCACTTATAACCCAAACCGGCAAGTGCAAGAAGAAGGTGGATGGACAGGTCGTACTTTCTATCCTTGTGGATACGGAAGGCCATCCACGTAATATCTATTTTCTTAAGGCACTTGGCTCGGATCTGGACCGGATCGCACTCCAGATTGCCGCTGCGGATCGATTCCATCCTGGAATTTATGATGGAAAACCTGTAGTCATTGCCCAGTCCTTGCAATTCAATATGCCATCTTGCCAGGAAGAGAAGGTGGATGACTCTGGAAACAAGATCAAGGAATTACAACTTCGATCTGAGCCGGAACAGAACCTCATGGCCGTCCAGGAGTCTCCAGAGGAAGCCATCCTTTTATCTGGAGACTCTTCTCCAATAGAGAATGTTGGTGGCATGGTTAGCGCTCCTGTCGTAATCCATTCTGTAGAAGCGTTCTTCACAAAAGCTGCAAGACAGAAGAAATATAGTGGAATCACCTTGCTGTCGCTTAATGTAGATGTACATGGAATGCCGCAGAATATCGGTGTTATCAAGCCTTTGGATTATGGAATGACTGATCATGCCATCGATGCGGTTCGTAAATATCGATTCAAGCCCGCTCTGAAAAATGGAACGCCCATCCCAGTGAAAATTACAATTGAGATCAACTTTCAACTCTATTGATTTTTTCTCAATTAGGTTCTCCCGCCCCGCGCGATAAACTGAAACCGAGGGCCATCCTTGAGCGGGCGAGACCAAGCAGAGCGCGAAAACACACGAGGCATCTCGCACGCGTGGCGGGCGCTGCGCCATCGCAACTTCCGCCTCTTCTTCGGCGGGCAGACGATCTCTCTGGTCGGCACGTGGATGACGCGCGTAGCTACCGGCTGGCTGGTCTACCGGCTCACCGGCTCGGCTCTCTTGCTGGGTACGGTCAGCTTTGCGGGGCAGATTCCCTCCTTCCTGCTGGCCCCCTTTGCCGGCGTCTGGGTAGACCGCCTGGACCGCCGCCAGGTGCTGATTTGGACGCAAGCCATCTCCATGTTCCAATCGCTCGCCCTGGCCGCGCTGACGCTCTCCGGCCACATCACCATCCCCTGGCTGCTGGTCTTGAGCGTGATGCAGGGCTGCGTCAACGCCTTCGATATGCCCGGCCGCCAGTCATTTATGGTCATGATGGTCGACGACAAGCGCGACCTGCAAAACGCCATCGCCATCAACTCGTCAATGGTCAACGTCGCCCGCCTGATCGGCCCATCGCTGGCCGGAATGCTGATCGCCGTCAGCAGCGAGGGCTGGTGCTTCCTCATCGACGGCGTCAGCTATATCGCAGTGATCATTTCTCTCTTCATGATGCGCGTAAAGGCGCCCACGGCGCAGCGCAAGGCCACCTCCATGCTCACCGAGCTAGCCGCCGGCTGGGCCTATGTCTCCGGCTTTCTGCCCATCCGCACCATCCTGATGCTCTTTGCGCTGGTCAGCCTCATGGGAATGCCCTTCGTCGTGCTGATGCCAATCTTCGCCAAAGTGGTCTTGCACGGCGGCCCGCACACGCTGGGATTTCTGATGGGCTCGATGGGCTTTGGTGCGCTGCTCTCGGCGCTCTCACTGGCAGCGCGCAAAAATGTGCGCGGGTTGGTCAAGATGATTCCCATCGCGGCGGCGGTCTTCGGCGCGGGCCTCGTCGGCCTCGGCCTCTCGCATTGGTTCTGGCTCTCAATGGCCATGGTTTTCATCGCCGGCATGGGCATGATGCAGGGCATGGCCGCCAGCAACACCGTCATCCAGACCATCGTCACCGACGACAAGCGCGGCCGCGTGATGAGTTACTATACGATGGCCTTCATGGGCATGGCGCCTTTCGGCAGCCTGCTGGCCGGAACCCTGGCCCACCACTTCGGCGCGCCAACGACCGTGCTGACAAATGGTATTGTGGTTCTGTTTGGCGCGGGTTGGTTCGCCACGCGCCTGTCGGCGCTGCGCCGGCAGATTCGGACGATTTACATGGAAATGGGAATTATTCTGGCTGAAATTTCCCAGCCGGTCGAGGAGGAGATCGAACGATGAGCGGGTTCGCGCAGGCTTTCCATGACCGATCGTTGCACACCAGCAGTCTTTGCCTTATGCTTTGATGCATGAAAAAACTCGCCCGTTTTTCGTTGCAATTTCTATTTCTTATGATTTTGGCGCCGTTCGCCGCCGCATCGCCCGCGGTGGAGGCCTATCTGTACAACCCCACCGCTGATCAGATCACAATCAATTATCCGTATCATCGACCAGCAGAAGTCTCCGCTTTGAAAGCATCCCTGAACCTGCTGGGGAGCGGATTTATCGATGGAGAAGGCCAACTGACTTACTCCATCGAAGAGAAGGGCAAGAGACTTTTCAGCGGATCGATGGCGGTGAAGATCAAAGACGGCCATTTCAACGTGCAACCGGAACTGCCCTCGAAGTTTCCTCAAAGCGATGCAGTGGCGTGGCATTACGCTGTGAACGGCGTGGATCAGGCTCATGGCAGCAGCGCGCTCAAATGGTCCCGCTTTCACGGCAAGGTGGTGTACAAGAGCGGAACGGCGCGTTCCACGTATATTGCCCTGATTCCGCTGCGCTGGGGCGATCCGGGCAGCCTGGATATTCCAGTGGCCGAGGACGGCTCGTTTGACGCGCTGGTTCCCGCGCGCGTCTACGCCGTGGTGAACGTCAATGGGGCCGGCTATCTCTTCGATGCGATGGAGCGTTGGGCCGGCATCTATGATCTGACCCAGGATCGCGAGGATCATTTTGATATTGGCAGGATGGAGATTTATGGACTGCGCGCCTTTGATATGGTGGGCGGCGCGGAGACACTCTATCTGCTTTTCCGGCCAACTTCGCTGACCAGGGTAATGCATTTTGACGCCGATGGCGATGGCGTGCTGAGTGATACAGAAAGAAAGGCGATGGTCGAGGCCAGCAAAAACTCTGCCACTGTACTCGGTCCAGAGTTGAAGGCTGAAAACGTCAAAGTGTGGTTTGACGGCGCGCCGCTGACGGTGGCGCAGATGAACCAGATTTCCGAGTATGATGGCAATGGCTACTGGCAGGTGAATTATCTGTTGCAATGCCCGCTGGATTCATCCTTGAAAGTTCCCAATCTCTGGCACCATATCAAGATTGAGGCCGAGTCGCAGGAGACATTGCGCGGCAAAAGCATTACGGATTTTGGGCAAAGCTCGGTCGATATCCTCTGGCAGAGATGAATGTGTGAGTGGCAGGCATTCGAGGAGAAATTGGAACAATGAGCGAGGAAAAATCTAAAATTACATTGAATGCCTGCCACACGGCCATCGTAGTCATCGATCTGCAAAAAGGCATTGCAGGAATGCCCGGAGGCGCACCGTACGCCAAGCCCGCCGTCATCGCCAACGCCGCCCGCCTGCTCACCGCGGCCCGCGCGGCGGGAGCGCAGCCGGTGCTGGTCCATGTCGGAGGCGCTCCCGGCGGCGCGGATCGCGTTCATACTCCAGTCGATCAGCCGATGCGCTCCTTCGGCCAACTGCCGCCCGATTGGAGCGACTTGATCCCCGAACTCAACCAGCAGCCGGGAGACATTGTCATTCTCAAGCGCCAGTGGGGCGCGTTCTACGGCACCGATCTCGACCTGCATCTGCGCCGCCGCAATCTCTCGACGATCATCCTCTGCGGCATCGCCACCGAGTTCGGCGTGGAGAGCACCGCCCGCGACGCCTACGAGCGCAACTACGAGCTGATCTTCGCAGAGGACGCCATGACCGGCCAATCCGCCGAAGCCCACCAGAACAGCACCACGCGCATCTTTCCGCGCCTGGGCCGCGTCCGCTCCACTGAGCAGATTCTCGCCGCGTTAAAAGATAATGGATGAATGAGAAGTACGGGCTTCAGCCCGTACCTTTCAAACACATAATCAACTCCGTGCCCCATCCATTTCACGTTCTTTGTGAAATGGGTGGGAATCCACAAACCTCAACCCGTCTTGTTGAGAGGCAACCATGAACCCGCTCACCGAATTGCATCCTGCTCTGCGCTGGCTGGCGGCCACTCTGGTGGCCATCGTCGCAGCTACTTTGCTGATCGGCCTGGGCGCCAACTCGACCACGGCGGGCATGGCCTTTCTGGTGTTGGTGGTCTGGTTTGCCGCCCAGGCCGGCATCTGGATGGCGCTCTGGGTGGCGCTGCTCTGCGCGCTCTTCTTCGACTACTTTTTCCTGCTGCCTTTGCACACGCTGCAAATTGCCGGCGTTCAGGAATGGGTGGCCATGATCTCCTTCCTGCTCAGTTGTGTGGTAGTGGGGCGCGTGGCGGAGCTGGCGCGCCGCAGAGCAGGCCAGGCCGAGGAGCGCCGTGCCGATCTGGAGCGGCTCTATGAGCTATCGCAGGAGATGATGCTGCAAGGCGACGCCAGCGCCCTGGTCCACGATCTGCCGGCTATGATTGCGCGCCTCTTCGCGCTGGAGGGCGTGGTGCTCTACGTCCGCGATCAAGACCAGTTCTACGCCTCCACCGATGATCTGCCGATGAGCATTCAGGCCAGTATGCGAGCCATGACGCTGGGCGAGAATCCCACCCAGATGATCCCCGGCGCCTTTATGGTGCGCACCCTGAACCTGGGTTTGCAGGCGGTGGGGGCATTGGGACTGCGTCCGGCGCGCCTTTCGGTCGAGGTGGCCACGGCGGTCAGCGCGCAGGTGGCCATTGCGCTCACCCGCGCCATGGCCATTGAGGCCTCAACGCACATGGAGGCGGCGCGCGAAGGGGAACGGCTGCGCGCCGCGTTGATCGACTCGCTGACCCACGAACTGCGCACCCCGCTCACCGCCATCCGCGCCGCCGCCACCATGCTCACCGGGGGCGAAGGGCTGGATGATGCGTCACGGCTGGAGCTGGCCGCCATCGTGGACGAGGAGAGTGCGCGGCTCGACCGGCTGATCGGCGAGGCCATCGAGATGGCCGAGATTGATGCCAATGTGGTCGAGGTGCGCCCCGTGCCTCACCTTCCGCGCGCGCTGCTGGACCAGGCCGTCGAGGAGTCGTGCAAGGCGCTTAGCGGCCGGCGCGTGGTGGTGGCCGTCGATGAGCCCGAACTCTCAGCCTGGTTCGATCCGCATCTGCTCAGCCGCGTCCTCCGCCACCTCTTGGAAAACGCGGCCCGCTTTACGCCCCCCGGCGGGCGGATTCTGCTCAGCAGCCGGCGCGTGGCCGGACGGCTGGAGTTCTCAGTCGAGGACGACGGCCCCGGCATCGACTCGGTCGATCTGCCCTTCATCTTCGACAAGTTTTATCGCGGCAAAAAGCGTGTGGGCAAAAGCAAGGGAACCGGCATGGGACTGGCCATCAGCCGCGCCATTCTTATCGCGCACGGCGGAGGCATCCAGGCCGACAGCCCGCCCGGCAAAGGCGCCTGCCTCCGCTTCTGGGTGCCGCTCCATGAAAAGCAACCATCCGACGATTCGGCGAATCTGCAACTCCGCGCGGCGCGAGGCTCGCTGGAAAAGTTGCAACGCGTTCTTGCCAAAGTTAGCGAGGCTCCCCCTGAAGCGATGGACCGGCTGTAATCTTTGGAAACAGGTGTGTAAACTTCAAGTATCAGAGGTATATGGATGCGTTTTTATACAGAACAGGAATGTGAATCGTGGTTAATTGGCCGCGAGCGCGTCAAGCCCGATGCGATCCCCGGAATTCTCGTTGAACAAATGTCTTATCCTCCCACACCCGGAAGGATTCACTATTCTGCTCAATGGATTGCCAGTTCTCTGACTTGTCGAATGCCAACCTTGTTGTGGATGACCGAATGGGGTATCTGGCCAAGCTCTGAAAACTGGCATCTGTACTACAAATTGCGTCAAAGCTATGGTGATCTTCAACTGCTGCATGAGGCTCCCGGACACCTCTTTCTGGAATATGAAATGGAAGATCTCGTGTCATTCCTACAGTTATCCATGCTGAATGGCTGGGGCGGTTATATTTTGACGGGAGCCGACTACGTCAACGTATTTTTCAGCCATGATCAGTACTTGCGTTTCTATGCGAAAGAGAAGAGTAGCTTGATCGAGATTCGGAATACGCTTGCGCCGAAATGAAAAGCGGGAATTTGCCTCTGCCCTCCCTTTTTCGGCGATATTTTTTTGACGCATGAGGCATTACGCGCTACATTGAAAATATGATTACGTCTTTCCGGCACGCGGGTCTGGAGAAGTTTTTCCTCACGGGAAGCAAGGCCGGAATCCAGCCTGCTCATGCCAGAAAGCTGAATATTCAACTCACGACTCTGAACACTGCCAAGAACGCAATCCGTATGAATGTTGCTGGCTGGGATCTACATCCGCTCAAGGGCGATCTTGCGGATCACTGGTCCATCAAGGTCAACGGCAATTGGCGTATGACGTTTCGTTTTGAAAATGAGGATGCAATTCTAGTTGATTACCGGGACTATCACTAGGAGGAATGATGATGCGAATGTACAACCCCGCCCACCCCGGCGAACTTCTCCGGGAGTATCTCGGCACGATGCAGGTAGGCGAAGCGGCCAAGCGCCTTCACATCGCGCGCTCCACCCTCTCGCGCCTCCTGAATGGCCGTATGTCGTTTACCGCGCCGATGGCCTTGCGGCTGGCCGATGCGCTGGGAACGGAGCCGGAGGTGTGGCTCGACCTGCAGCAGCAGTATGACCTGTGGCACGCCGCGCGTCGCAAACGGCCAAAAATAGCGCAATTTATCTTTCCTGAATCCGATAAGCGAGTCGCGGCATAAGCGAAATTTGCCTCAGACCCCCTTTTTCGGCGATACTTAGGTGTTGTGTCTTGCGCGGCTGGGCATTCTTGTCTGGCGCACCCTGCGGTCAGGCCTTCCTGCCGGCCGGAAAGAACCCATAGACAGCAACAGAGCACAGGAATCTGAAAGGAATCGCATCCGTGGTAATGATCCGTTTGGCGCGCATTGGCGCCCGCAAGCAGCCCTACTATCGCATCGTGGCCATCGAGAAGGACCGCGCCCGCAACGGCCGTTCCATCGAGGTTGTCGGCACCTACAACCCGCGCACTGAGCCCGCCACCGTCGTTCTGAAGCACGAGCGCATCGCCTATTGGCGCAGCGTCGGCGCGCAATTCACCCCGATCGTCGCCAAGCTGGTCGCCAAGAACCCGGCGCCGGTGGCCGAGCCGGTCGCAGCGTAATTTTCCCTCCCCTGACGAGGCGCGCCCGCCCCTCGGGAGCTGGCGCTCATTTTATTTGCTGACGGCCATGGGCCTGTGCTGTTACTATGCGCGCACTGGCCTAAACCGTTTATTTTGGTCGCCAAATCCTGAATGGCTTTGGTCAGGGGCAGGAGGATGACCCAAAAGGCTATGGTCGAAGTGGAAGAATTGGTCCGCGAAATTGCGCAGGCGCTGGTGGATGAGCCGGAGGCCGTTGAAGTGGAGAGCGTGGGCCGCGAGGAGAACACCGTCCTCAAGCTCCGTGTGGCGCCCACCGACGTGGGCAAAGTCATCGGCAAACAGGGGCGCACCGCCCGCTCGATGCGCACCATTCTGGGTGCTGTCAGCATGAAGCTGCATCACCGCTACACGCTGGACATCCTGGAAGAAGATGAAGACTGATGGTGCTTGACCCTGGCTCCAGCGGAGCGGCGCGCGCGGCCACGCCTTCCGGGCCTTCCGGCTCTCAGGAGTGGGTTTGGCTGGCGCGAATTCTCCGCCCCCAGGGCCGGAAGGGCGAGGTCTTCGCCGAAGTTCTCACCGATTTCCCTGAAAAATTTACCGAACGCAAGCAGCTTTGGCTGCTGGCGTCGGCTTCTTCCGCAAAGTCAATTAGTCCTTCTTTCGCGAAGCCAATTGAGTCATCTTCCTCAAAGTCAACTGGCCCATCTTCCGCAATGTCAGGCTTTGTAACAGGGCACGACTTCAGTCGTGCCGAGAATGCCGCAAAAAAATCCGGGGCTTTAGCCCCTGCGGTAATCAGCCTTCCCCGCGAAGTCGAACTCCTCCACCATTGGCCGCACAAAGGCGGCATCGTCCTGCACTTTGCCGGCATCGACTCCATCACCGCCGCCGAAACCCTCAAAGGACTGACGGTGGCCATTCCCCGCGCCGCGCGCGCTCCACTCGCCGACGACGAAGTCTATATCGGCGACCTGATCGGCTGCGCGCTCTTCGACGTTGCGCCCGCCACGCCGCTTTTGGTCGGCGAGATCGAAGAAGTGGACCGCTCCGCAGGCCCGGTGGCGCTGCTGGTGGTCAATGGCGCGTCGGGCGAGGTGCTTATTCCCTTCGCCAAAAGCTATCTGCGCAGCATCGACATCGAAGCCCGCCGCGTGGAGATGGCTCTGCCGGAAGGACTGGTTGAGCTGAACGCGCCGGGAAAGACTTCCTAGCTTCGCCTGCAATGCTGATGCGCGATACGCCGAATACTTGAGTTGCTATCTTTCCAATGCACATGACTGGTTGAGGTGTGTGGTCTCCCGCTCATCCGTCCTGAGCGCAGTCGAAGGATCTGCGTTTTATAGGGTGGATGAATGAGGTACAGCGGTTCTTGGTTATTTCATGAACGGGCCACCTGTCCTCGCCTGCCCAGTCTATTCATGATGGGGATGATTCGATCATTGTCTGTAGTTTGCGGAAAGCGAGTTTTGTAATAAGGGCACGACTTTAGTCGGGCCGAAGAGGTCTGCTCAGAGTTATTGGGCTTTAGCCCCTGCGTTTTCTATATATTTGAGTACAATTTTCCTCAGGGGCTAAAGCCCTCGCTCTCGATCGGGGCATCTTTGCGGCCCGGCTGAAGCCGTGCCCTTGTTACAAAGCTGGCTGGTCAAGGTTCGCAGTCTCCCACTCATCCGTCCTGAGCGCAGTCGAATGATCTGCGTTTTTTAGGTTGGATGAATAGGGCACAGCGGTTCTTGGTTATTTCAGGACCGGGCCACCTGCCCGTCTGACGGCACGACTTTATCGCCCGCAAAATATTTGTAAGCCGAGAAGCGTCAGTGCACGACTTTAGTCGTGCCGGAAAAGGTTCAAATAATGCCGGGCTTTAGCCCCTGCGATTTTGTAAGCGACAGAAAGCAAGAGCACGCAGGGGCTAAAGCCCAGGGTCTTTTGGGGGCGTCTATCGGCACGACTAAAGTCGTGCCCTGACGCTTTATGACTTCTATTGAGTTTCCTTGAAATCGAGGGATCAGAAAAAGACGGCGGGGTGGTGTTCGGGGTTTCCCCGGTCTCAGAATCGATACCGGGGAAACCCGCCACATGAACAGGATGTGATGGAGTTAGATTATTGGCCCACCCACGTACTGCGGCAATTGGATCTCGTCGCCAAACGGACACTTCGAGTCCTCGCCTTCAGCCCATTTCCATCCCATTTTCAAATCTGCAACTTTGGAATTCTCGTTCCGCACTCCCCGTACTGTTAAGGGAATTGTGTGCGGTTCTCCATCACATTCAATGGGTTCAACGAATACGCGAAGCGGAGTTGTTGGATCGTCTGGAAGGAGGCCTCGCTTAGATTGATAGCTGTACAGTTCATGGACCCTGTACACACGGCTACATCTTACACATACGACAAGTATTGGGTCGCCACCCGTTCCTATCTGTCTTTGATAATCTGCTGTTGACTGAGACGTAGAAGGTTGAAGCGGCGTCAAATGGCCGGCCGGACACTTTGCATGGTCAATTTGGTATAGTGCGTTCATTGTATTCCTCATTTTTCCTGTACTTTTGTGTGACAATCAACGTTTGAATTGTCGCGGTGAACAGATTGGTGTGAGCGGACGAAAGCCCGTTTCACCATGTATGACTCGACCCCGGTTTTTGAGGCTGGTAGCTAATAGAGAGGCTTTCCTCACTGACTAGGCCGCAGCCTCCTCCTCTTCTGAATATTCTACGCTAAATCAATAAATCGAGTTATTAAGTCAATCGAAATAATCATAGATGCAAGCATTCGCAAGCATTAGTATGCATTACAGTGAAAGATGCAAGCATTATGATGACTCTATCCGGCTGGCTCCTCACGCGCAGCCAGATCACGTTCCTATTCACCTGGTTTTCTTTCTGGCATTAGAAGTGTTTTAATGGAGTAACGCTACCGCTTCTTGTTCATGTTTTTAAGCTCCGTGCAACCGACAGCAGCACCTAATTTGCACGCCTTGGAGAAAAGCTCCCCTGCGCGAGAATCATCTTGTGCTACACCCAACCCTCGGTGATAGAGCGAACCAAGGTCTTGGCAACCAAGAGCATTTCCTGCATTACAAGATTTAGAGTAGATTACAGCTGCTCGCGAATAATCCTGCTTTATCCCGCCCCCAACCTCATACTCAACACCAACATTGAGGCAGGAGAATCCGTCACCTCCATCGCAAGCCTTCGACGAGTAGGAAAAGAACTGTGACCAATCCTCTGGCACACCGATTCCGTTTTTGTACATCCAGCCGAGGTGACTACATGCATCCGCGTGGCCATTTGCACACGTACGCTCGAACACAGGAACCGCCTCGGAAAATGGTTTTCCTGCCATAGAAGAGCCTTGGGGCAATCCCCCTAGGCCGCCAATGTACATAATGGTTAATATGTCGCAAGAATCCCAATGTCCGACAGCGCAGGATTGCTCGAAAAGAGGTCTCGCCTCGGAATAACGCCCCTGCATATAGAATGCGGTAGCCTGCTGTTCGATCTCAGCAAAGCCTGATTGTTGAGCAGGATTTTTCGGATTCACGACTTGCATAGGCTTCGGCTCATTTGCATCTAACCTTCTCAAGTCATCACATGAATGCTTCTCCCCTAATGAGCAAGACTTGCTATAAAACTGCCGTGCCTTCTCAGTATCCTTGACAATGCCATCAATACCATTCTCATACTCATATGCTACGAAGCCGCACCAAAAGGAATCACCCGCATCACATTTCTTAGAATCAATTGATAGTCCCTTTGCATAGAATTCCTTAGCTTTGAAATCATCTTCTTGAACAAACTTTCCATCGTAATACATATTTGCAACACTAGAGCAACCCAGGGAGTCTCCCTTATCGCAGGCATTTGTATAATAATTAGCAGCCAGGGAATAATCCCTTCCTACCCCATTTCCCTCAAAATACATCTCACCAAGGCTAGTACACCCGTCTCCGTAGCCTGCGTCACATGATTCAGAGTAGAGCATTGCGGCACGAGAATTATCCTTTACTACTCCTCGGCCAATGTCAAAAGTAACACCAAGAACAAAACAGGCATTCCCGTTGCCGCGTTTACACGCCAGATTACGAAGAATCCCGCCAAGATTGTAGTGGTTTGATCTATCGAAATCATCGGCGCGTTTGGCAATTATCGAAGTTGGCCAACTGAATGCAAATCCTGCGATAACAATTGCCAACGTAATCACTGAAACCGATAGTAATAAGAGCCAACGGACCATTTTTCTATGAATTTTCACCTTTGCCTGTTTCTCCGTATCCTCCAAAATCGTTTCCTGGAGCATATCCGAAGGGAGATAATTTATAGCGTCAAGCAGGCAGATCAGTTCGGCAACGTCTTTGGGGCGGTCTTGGCGGTCTTTGGCTAGGAGGCGCTTGACTAAGGAATCCAGGCCTTGCCAGTTGGCCAGGTCGGGACGGAGGGCGCTGGGCGGCGGGGGCGGGGTGGTTTGGTGGGCTTGCGCCCAGCCTTCGTAGCTTTCGGCATGGAAGGGGGTCTGGCCAGTGAGCATCTCGTAGAGGAGTCCGCCGAGGGCGTAGAGGTCGGTGCGTCCGTCGAGCTGGGCGGCGGGGGTTCCGCGCCACTGCTCGGGGGCGGCGTAGGCGACGGTGAGCAGCGTGCCGCCG
>Ga0181520_10005285_pt1 | contig 20712 bp, 15 predicted proteins | sample PEATcosm2014_Bin_29_FD_132451 | JGI IMG/M metagenome (GOLD analysis project Ga0181520, IMG submission 132451) | Peatland microbial communities from MTU Mesocosm Facility, Houghton, MI, USA - PEATcosm2014_Bin02_30_metaG | ecosystem: Environmental > Terrestrial > Soil > Wetlands > Peat | place... | reverse complement strand
GTCCCCCATCTCGACCCGTTCCTCCTGCTCGACGATTTCGACAACGACGACCCTTCCAGGTATCTGGCGGGGTTCCCGTGGCATCCCCATCGCGGCATCGAGACCATCACCTACGTGCTGGAGGGCAAGGTGGAGCATGGGGACAGCCTGGGCAACGAAGGCGTCATCTCGCCGGGCGACATCCAATGGATGACCGCCGGCAGCGGCATCATCCACCAGGAGATGCCCAAAGGCGACGCGGCGGGTCTGATGGGGGGCTTCCAGCTTTGGGCGAACCTCCCCCGGTCCCAGAAGATGATGGACCCGCGCTATCGGGACGTGAAGGCCGGTACGGTTCCTGAGGTAACGCTGTCGTCAGGCGCGAAGGTGAAGGTGGTGGCGGGGACAGTAGAGGGCGTCACCGGGCCGGTGCAAGACATCGTCATCGATCCCGAGTATCTCGACGTGACGGTCCCCGCCGGGGCGACGTTTGCGCATCCGGTGGCCGAGGGGCATAAGGCGCTGGCGTATGTGATCGAGGGGAAGGCGTACTTCGACGACTTGCGCGACGCCTATGCGCACGATGTCGTGGGGGCGAACTACTTCGACCTGGAGCGGGACTGCAAGTTCGGCACGGAGAGCCTGGTGCTCTACAGGCCGGAGGGCGACCACATCCTCGTGACCGCCAACGACTCGCCGGTGCGGTTCCTGCTGATCTCAGGGATGCCGCTGGGCGAGCCGGTCGCCTGGTATGGCCCGATCGTGATGAACACGCGGGAGGAACTGCGGATCGCCTTCGATGAGTACCAGAACGGCACATTCATCAAGCATGGGGGATGATCCGGCGGTCACACTTCCGAGGGTTTGCGCGCGGACAATGCGATGCTCGTAACCCGGCATGTGGCACCGCCGGCGACGGCAAGCTCGGTGAAGAGACGCTCGGCTATCACGGCGATGTCGGCGAATCCGGCCTTCCGCACCAGCGCAAGGTAGGCTTCGTGGTCGAGAGCCCCGGCCAGCCATTCATGCCAGATAGTGGGCGTGTCCGGCCCCCCCGCCGGCGCCGGCCCCTCGATCACGAGGTCGGCGATCATCACGCGCCCGCCCGGCTTCAGAACGCGGAAAGCCTCGCTCCAAGCGGCGAGCTTGTCGTGCACGTCGCTGATGACGCAATTGCTGATGATGACATCTACGCTGCCGCCATCGAGCGGCACTCGCGCCACATCGCCCACCTCGAAGGACACGTTGCTGTAGCCCCCTTTGCAGGCATTGCCGCTGGCGCGCTCGATCACCTCGGCGTCGGCGTCCAGGCCGATCACCCGCCCGCACTCCCCAACCTTCGCAGCCGCCAGAAACACGTCGAAGCCCGTGCCGCAGCCCAGGTCCAGGACCGTCTCGCCTGCCCGCAATGTCGCCAGACCGACGGGGTTTCCGCAGCCCCGCCCGGCGGCCGCTTCGACCGGCACCGACGCGATCTCCTCGTCGCCGTAGCCGACTGCGCGGAGACGGGCCAACGCCTCGTCGTGGCTCCTATCACTCATGGCGGCGACCTCCTTTGAGGGACCGTTGCGCTACCGTCCGATCCTCTCTATCGCTCCATCCAGCGCCTCGAAATGCGCCATCGCGGCCCGCTTCAGGCGCTCTGCGGTGGCGCTGTAGGCCTCGCGGAAGCCGCCGTTGCCGCGGAAGGCGAATACGGCTCGCTCCCACAGTCGCGCAGCATTGACTTCCCCCAGTTCCAGGCACGGTAGGCCTGCCAGTTTGCAGAATGCGGCGACCTTCGGATCGTAGCTAAGCCCCACCGCCGGGACCGCCTGCGAGGCGGCGAAGATCAGCGCATGCAGGCGCATCGCGACCACCAGATCGAGGCTTGCGGTGACTGCCACGAGATCCGCCGGCGACGCCTCGCCCCGCAGCACGCCCGCGCCTGTTTCTCCCGCGATTCGCTCGCACAGCGCCATATCGGCCGCCAGCTGGAAGGGGATGAGCACACTGCGCGCTCCCCACTCCTCGGCCGCGCGCCGGATCAGTGCGACCGCGGCCTCCGCCGCCGGCTCGACGCCCAGCCAGTCGCGCAGGGTAATTCCGATGCGGGGGATACCCTCGGTTTTAGGCGCGCCGGCGTTCGCGAGGAGCCGCTCGGCGACATCCCCGCCGGAGGGCTTCAGGCACAGGGCGGGGTCGGGGGCAACGGCAATCGGGCGGGCAAGCCGGAGGATGTCGCGCAGGAAGGCAGCGGATTCGTCGTCGCGGAGGGTAATCGAGGCGGCGCGAACCAGGCTTGCGCGGGCGCGCTGTCTTAATTGAGGGCGCGTCAGCGGGCCGATTCCCTGTGCGAAAACGGCGTAAGGAGTGCGCATAAGACGCGCCAGCCGGAGAATCCCCATATAGTACGCCGCCGAACGCGCGCTGGTCGTATCCTGCAGCAGTCCGCCCCCGCCCTGGATCAGCAGATCGGCGCGCAGGACTCGGCGCGTGACCGTGCCAAGCGACCACCTCTGCGCCGCCTCCACGTCATAGGCGGCGGTGGTCGCGGCCGGGTCGCCGGAAAGCACGCAGACCCGAGCGGCGGGATGCGCAGTGCGCAGATGGTCAAGCAGCGCGGCGAGGATCGCCTCATCGCCGATGTTGCCGAAACCGTAATAGCCGGAGATCAGGATGCGCATGTGATGACTCACGCCGCTTCCGGCGTCCAGCGACGCCAGAGAGCCTCTCCCGCGAGCCAGAATCCCCATAACGCCACGCCCAGCACCGCCCCCAGCCACAGGCCGTTGAAGTCGCGTATCAGCGAGAATGTCAGCGGGGTGTGCAGGTGGCAGAAGGTGTTCAGGGCGCTGACCTGGCCGATTGTAGCGCCGACGAACCCCAGCCACACCCCGCGCCGCCGCCCGGCGAACATCAGCATCGCCGAGAGCACCAGCACCGGGTGCATGGCCAGCTCCTTGGTGCGCGGACGAACCACGAAGACCTTCTCCAGCGTGTTCCGCGCCTGCAGCTCGGACCCGGAGACCTTCACCGGCGGCTGGTTGCCCGACCGCCACAGGACCAGAGCGAGCACGGCCGCCAGCGCCAGGATGACACCCGCGTGCCAGTAGCGGATGACCCCCTCGGAAGTCTCGCGCAGACCGGCCCACAAGGCGGGCCACTCCGAGCCGTCCTCCCCCATCTCGATGCGGGTGTCGCGGTAGGCGTTGGTGAACCGGGCGGCCTGGATGACGGACACCAGGAACAGCGGGACGATCGTCGCCAGCTTGATGCCCCGGAACTGCTCGACCTGCATCATCGTGGCGAGGCTCGACAGGCTGCCGACGATCAACATGCCGCCGATGGCTGTGATGGCGGTCGCAACCACGAGCGCTCCGACGCCGCGCAGGATGCTGGGGCGCTTGCCGGAGGCGTCCACCGGCGGCCGCAAAATGAGCAGCCCCAGGGTCGGGAAGACGACTGCGGCCGCTAGCCCGGTGATCTGCAGCAGGGCATTCATCCCGGTGAGGCCGGCGCCGATGGCCGCGAGACATGCGACTGCCGCGAGACCCCAAAACCACCGGAAGGGCAGGCAGAAGATCATCTGGATGAGCCACAGGCTCCCGCCGACGATGCCCAGGAGCACCACTGCCAGCACCGCCTTATGCGGCGCGAAGTCGGGGAATAACTCGGGGGGGCCCAGCGAGAAACCGTCGTCCTTGAGGTCCGCCGCCAGTCCCCTGACGTAGGACAGGTTGTCCTCATAGACGGTGGGGCTTGCCGTCAGCATCAGCCGCACGTAACACAATCGCACATTGCGCTCGCGCACCGCGAGACTGAAGCGGCCGATGCCGCGGTCGGGAGTCGTCTCGACCATCTCCAGGTCGCTGATGCTGTGCGTGCGCAGGATGTGCGCCTTCATAATAGCCGCGAGTTTGTCCGCGCCGGCCTGCGGCACCAACTCGATGTACCCCCACTTGAGGCCCAGCCTGGCCATCGTTTCGGCGGTCTGTTTGAGCAGGTCGCGGTCGCCGAGGGCCATCGTGCCCTGGAATACGACGATCTCGGCCCCGATCCGGCGGGCCTCGGCAAGGCTGCACTCGACCGCCTGCGGGGTGGAGGCGAAGTCCGAGATCGGACGGGCGACCGGGTACAGCCCGGCTTGTTTCGCGGCGCGGATGGCGTCCTCGGGATAGCCGACCCCCAGCTTCAGCGCGGCGGCTGTGAGCCGGGGGCGCACGATCTCGCCCGCCGCCCCCGGCGCTGCCGGCAACGGCGCTCGGGCAGACGACGCGGAATCCGGCAGCTTGGCATCGAGATTGCGCTTCACCCTGGTCAAGATCAGGGGTGAGCCGCTGGTGAGGGATACCGTATCGTCAATGTGTTTCAGTTCGATATCGCCCTGGTTGATGGTATCGAGCAGGGTGCGCTCGCCGATCGCCAGGTGCGTGACTCCGGCGGCCTTCAACTCGCCGAGGACATCGGCGACGGGCTTGCCGGCCATCGCGGCGAGGGTTGCAGCCTCGTCGTAGTCGAGCGCGAAGGCGACGGTGCGATTGGCGCGCTCGATAGCGACGCGTTTCATGGCGACATGGACGGACGCCAAGAGTGCGATGACGATCAGGACAATACAGAACTGCTTCTGCGAACGAGTCATGAATGATCCTCCGGCCGGATACGGCAGCATCTACCCCCTGTTTCCCAGCATCCCCCTTCAGTTCGTCTCCAGGTGAGGAGGAGACGGCGACCCCACCCCAGCCCTCCCCGCAAGCGGGGGTATGTGTCTAGCGACACTTCCTTCAGACCATGTGGCAGCGCGATTTATCGCGCGGATCACGTCGTATAGTTACCAACGCTTCGACTTCGACGGAGTGCTTGCCTGCAACTGACGGCGCAATGGGCGGAGGGCAGTTCGGCCCGCATTTGGCGCGATAAATCGCGCTACCACATGGTCTGAGGAAGCAGTCGCTAAACAGGTACAAGCGGGGAGGGAGCATCCTCTGCTGCCGTTCGCCGTCGGCCGTTCTCCCCCCGCCGCAGGCGGGTCAGGGTGAGGCGCCGTCAGGACCGCCGCCTACTCCTCCTCCCCCTTCGCCGCTTTCAGCGCCGCCAGAAGCGCGTCGGGGTATTGCGTCCCGATGATGAGGTTGGTCTTCGGGCCTCGCAGGTGCACACCCGTGTTGCCCTTCACATTGTAACACCAGATGCCGTCGCGCCCGCGCTTGATGCCCCAGCCTCCGAAGTCCCGCACCGGGCTGAACTGCACCGCCTCGAGCGTGGCGACCTCGGACAGGTCGATGCGCTTGCGCCAGGTATTGACCCAGCCGAAACTGAGGACGACCTCGCCCGGCAGGACCGTTACGCTCTGGCGCATCAACAAAGCGATGATCGCCAGCATGACTGTCGATGTGATGACGCCCGGCAAGGTCGCTCCTGCGGGGATCGGCCTGTTCGCCGTGGAAGAGATGATGTACGGGATCGGAATCATCAGCAACGGCAGCGCACACAGGCCGTAGACGAACCAGTGGTAGTATTGCTTTTCCTCGTACAGCGGCGTGGAGTTCAACCGGCATACCGCCTTTTCGCGCGCTCATAGATCGCGTCGAGATCGCGCTGGATGTCGCCCGGCAGGGCGAAGTCGTGCGCGGCGATGCGCTTTCGGGCGATCTCGCGGGCGCGCTCGCGGATCGTCTCTGCGCCGTCGTTTTGCCACGTCTGCAGCATCCGATGATCGAACAACTCCGGCTCGTGGAAAGCGGTGCGGTAGTTGTCGAGGGTGGTGTCGTGGTCGAGGAACGTCCCCCCGATGCCCACCTGCTCGATGGCCGGCGCCGCCAGGGTCTCGTCGCTGAACTCGTACCCCCGGCAGACCGCCCGACAATACTGCACGATCTCGTAGTCGATGACCGTTTGCTCGGGGCTGTAGATCTCATCGACCGACAGCAGCCCGGCGTTGGTGAACATGCGCGCCCCGGCGAGAAACGCGGCCAACGTGTGCGCGCATTTCTCGGCCCCCGCGTGGGCATCGGGCTGCTTCGAGGCCGTCAGCAGCGACTTGGCGAGCACGGGGATGCCGTAGCGGGCGTTGAGCTGGACTTGGATCAGCGTGGCGAGGATGTCCTCGGGCGATCCGTAGACGAAACTGCCGTAGCGCATGTCGAAAGGATACGCGCGCACGCTGTCGATGACCGAGCAGTAGATCGGCGAGCCGCGGCTGATGACATGAAGCAGGGTCAGGCCGGCGAGAAGCTCGGCGAGGCTTTGCACATACGAGCCGACCGGGAAGATCGGTGAAGTGGCTCCCATGATCGGCATGGTGGCGACCCAAAGCGGCACTTCGCGGTCGAGGAAATGCCACATCACCTCGAGATCGTCCGCGTTCGCCTGGAAAGGGCTGATGACCCAGAAACCCAGCGCGAATTCCGCCCCGACCGCCTGGTGCATCTCGTAGGCGTACTCGGCGATCTCCGGCGTCGTGCGGGGATTAGCGTCCAGCGCCCCGACGTGCTTGGTAGGGCTGCACTCAAAGCACGCCTTCTGCAGCGCGATCTCCTGAAGCTCCGCCGGCGCGACATCAAGCGGCCTTACCGGAGCGGAGCCGAGCATTCCGTAGCTGTCGGCGAGGCGCGTCAGATCGCGGACATCCTGGAGCGTGGCCGGCCGGACAGCGCCGGTGTCGAGGTCCGTCACATTCAGGCAATACGCCCCGGAGACGATGGCGGTGTCCCCGCCGAGCACAGTCCTGTCCTTCTGCCGCAGCAAGTCCGGATACACCTGGGCGGCGATGGCGGCCTCGACAAGCTCAGGCGCGAACCTCAACACCTCGCCCGAAACCGTGACGCCGGCGTGGTCCGCGGCCACACCGCGGATCGCCTCGTGCGCGACCCGAAGCCCGACGCGCTCGATAAGCCCGAGGGCCTCGGTGTGCATCCGCTCGATCTGCTCGGGAGACAGCCCGCCGACGAGACCATAAGTCACCTGCGGCATACTCAGAGCCCCTTTCGCTCGAACTGCTTCCAGTCGCGGGTCTGGTCCAGGGCCACGCGCCGATCGCCGAGGATCGGTCGGCCGGTCCACTGGTGGCGGGACCGGCGGAGTGTGACCGGTCGGAGAACCACACTGGCTCGCCGTTGACCATCAGCGAGGCTTCGCCAGAGCATCCCAGCCGCAGCTCCGCCGGCATGTCTTTGGGCGAGTTGATGCAGGCGGCGGCATAGGCTACGCCGGCCTTCGGCAGCTTGTAGCGGCCTTTGCCGCCGTGGCGAGCCGGGCGAGCCCGCCGGTGCTCTTGCCGTCCTTCTCGGTGGGCTGGATGTAGCCGTGGTAGTCGTTGAAGAAGGGAACACAGGGGATTACGGCGCACCGAACAGGTAAGCGGCCCAGCCCAGGCAGTCACGCCCCCACCGCAGGTAGGCGTCTCGGTTCTTACGCATGGTACTGAGGAGCGCCTCCACGTCCGGATCATCGGGATGGGCTGCCACGTACCTCTCGGCAGCCTGCCACTGGAGTCCCTCGTACCTGTCCCAATCGTCCTCAGAGGAGACGATGGAGTACAAGAACGTGAGGCCCAGGTCCACACCGTCCTGAACGTTGCTCGAGTGGGAGCCGAATGACTCGGCCTCCTGTTCGGTCAACTGCAGGTATTCCGGCTCTGGGGGGATCCTCCAGAATGGTTCGCCTGCGAGCACGAGACCGCCTGGCCTCACCATTTCCCTCAGGGCCTCGAGCGTTCTCTTGTGCCCCTGATAGACCCAGGAGGCGCCGATGCATGAGGCCATGTCCAGGCTCTTTGGTCGGTCCAGCTCATACTCGCCACCGTCCATGTTCAGCAGATCGATGCGGTCTGTGAGTTGCCGGGCGGCGACGTTCTTTCGCGCTTCCTCAAAGGTGACGGGAGAGAGGTCGATCCCTGTGCCTGTCACCTCGTACCGTTCCGCTACGAGGCAGAGAAACTCGGCCTTGCCACAGGCCACGTCCAGGACCCGCCCACCCTCAGGAAGGCGCAGGAGGTCGATGAGTTCCTTGATCTTGGCCAGGCTCAGAGGGTTCATGACCCTATGGTCCGTGTGGGTGATGCCGAAATACTCCCACGTATCCATGTCCATGGGTGAGCCCTTTCATCTGGGATTGCCCATATCAGTGGGCTGTATTCGTCTTGTGGGCCAGGTAGCGTCCCAACACGCCTGGTGATTCGCTGGTGAGGCAACGGGCACCTTCTCCGCCGGTCGCGAGACCCCTCCAGACGCCTGTCTTGCGCCCGTAACAGCCTCGTGGCGTCTCTCGAGCAGGTCGAGAGACGCGGGCCAGGCATAGGTGTACGCCCCGGGCGGTGAAGCCCAGGGGTTGTTGGGCGATCACGGCAGCACCGGGTTGGCGTCACGTGGGCACCGGCGAGAGCTGCCGGATGCGGCTGAGTATCTGCCCGAACAGGTCCCGCGGAATGGCCACCTCCGCCAACTGCACGGTCAAACGCCGTGCGTGACGAGTGAGTCGGGCGCCGATCTTCACCAGCTTCTCGCGCAGCATGGTCAGGCTCCACCGAGCCATCTGCTCAGGCAGCACCAGCCGCCGCAGGAAGTTCGCCAGGTTGTAGGCCAACACGAACAGCGCCAGCCGCGCCGCGTTGTCCAAGAACCGATGACAGGACAGGCGCATCCATCCCAGAGCGTGCTTTCCTTCCTTGATCCACTGCTCGCAGGTACCCCGCCCGTTGTAGAAGTGAACCACGCCCCGGGGCGGGTCCGTACGGTTGGTCACAATGAAACCCACCCTGGGAAACAGCTCGCCGGCGTGCCACTCGATCTTGCATACCACCCGCCGGGGCCGATCCCAGGTGCCTGTCGCGTACAGCAGGTCATGGTAGCTCACGACAGGCCGACCCGGCGTCAACGCTTCCGGGCGCACCAGATGGGGCTCGACTTGCCGCTCCAGCACGACGTTGGAAGGCAGGCGAATCGCATACAGGAAGCCGTGCTCTTCCAGGTACTCGTAGATCTGCGGTCGCGCGAAGCCCGCATCGCCTCGGAACTGCTTGCGCAGATTGCTGTCCGCATACCGCTTCACGATTGGATCGAGCAACTCCTGCCAGCCGTCCGCACTCGCCACGTTGCCCTCACGCAGCACCGCCCCTTCGCAGTCACCGAACTGGTTGAAGCGGAACAGCGGGTGGTAACAGACGCTGCCGTAATGACCGTTGTACTTGGCTTCCTCCTGCTCGCCGTGCACCGGGCTTTCCCAACTGTCCAGGTCCAGGATTAGACGCTGGGTCGCCGTATGCGACATCGCCGTTGAGACCCAGGCGGCGTTCAGCGCCGCCAGCCCGGTTGCCATCAATAGAGAGTATCTCGGTCTCAAAGCGCCCCACCGTGTTGCGCGCTGCGGCCTGCTTGTCACGCGCCCGGCGGCTCACTACCAGTCGCAACGCCGGGTCTCTCGCCAGACGGTCGGCATCGTTGGTATCCGGGTAGCCAGCCAGGCGACTATACAGCGACTGCCGCAGCAAGGGCACTAACTCGTGCTGAATGTTGCGCCCCGTGCGCTGCTCTGTCAGAAACTGACCGGCCGCCGCCGTCAAACCGAGCTTCCAATCCAATCCCCGGTATGCCACCAGACCGGCGTCGGTGCTGATCTTACTGCCCACGAAGTCCAGCCGCACCTGAGGGCCAAACTGCACGCGCAACGACTCGTCTTGGCGTTCACCCATCAGGTGCCTCCGGCAGTCTTGTCTGCAATGCCCGCTGTGCCGCCTCCACGGGCAGTTTCTCGACCTCCCTACCCAGAACCTCCTCGGTCATATAGGCAATGCGGGTTTCCGGCACCACGGGTCATGGTGGCGCTATGATACAAGAAGAGAAACGCTGAATGCAAAACGCTGAACGCTGAACGCAGAATCAACGGCAAAGACGGCAAGAAAGGCAAAACGGCCCATGACGGCGGCGTTCGCCGTTCCCGCCGTCCCTGCCGTCCCTGCCGTCCCTGCCGTTCAGCGTTCAGGTTGCCGTTCCCTTCGTCCTTGGCGTATACTCGCCGCATTCGAAAGGCCCTGAGGCTGATGGGCTTGTGCGAAGCGGACCGAGGACCGGAACTATGCCTGATCTTACGCGTCTCAAGCGAATCTACTTGTATGACGACCCGGAGAGTGCGGGCCTGAATGTGCTCGATCTCGCCGGGTATCTGGCGGCGCGACTGCCCGACGTGGAGGTCTCGCCGCGAAGCGACTACTTCACCCACCATCTGGCGCGATTCGCCGAGGAACAGCAGGACATGCTCGTGCAGGAGCTGGAGAAGCAGCTTTCCAGCTTCGAGATCGAGGACGCGATTCTGCCCGAGGACCGTGGGAAGGCGCCTGCCGAACCGACCGAGGACCTCGACCTCGGGGCCATCTACGACGCAACCGGACTACAGGCGGCGCTGAAGCTGCTCCTGCCACCCGAGGAGAGCGGCGCGGATCACCTGCACATCGTGTTCACCGACCACTGCATCGCCGATTGGGACCTCGCGGCGCGGCGAATGCGCATCAGGATCGCGGCGCTCGGCCAGCCGACGGTCATCTCCACCTCCGGGCTTATCGAGGCCCCGGAGAAACCGAAGCAGTATCATTTCATGCGGGCGCAACTGGCCTTTCTCGGCCAGGAAGAGGCCCTCGACGAGGTGGAAGGGCACTTCTCCGACACGACGCTTGGGTACGCCGACCCGCGCCTCAATGAGGTGCTCAAGGGGTACGTGTTGAAGGCGGCATTCTACCGAATGTTCAACGAAGCGGCCTGCCGGGTGCAGTCGTGCCGGCTGTTCGACGCCGCGACGCATGAGGAGATGCTGGAAGCTCAGACCGGGCGGCGACCTGGGCTTTGCCACCGGCACGCCGAGATGCTGACGAAGGCGGGGGGAGAGGTCGAGTAGTCGTCGGGAAGGGGGCAATGCGGGGCCGCTGCCGTCAGACCCCGGAGGGGTCGTAAGCCGATAGCCAGGGGCGCAAGCCCCTGGATTCGGGCGACAATCCCCCCCCAAAAAAGAACGATGGGGCGCACAGTAGCGGAATACTGGCAGTTGAGTATCGCCCCTCCGGGGCTTTGGTGGAAGAGGACGCAGGAATCCAGGGGCTTGCGCCCCTGGCTAACATCCGGCACCCCTCCGGGGTGCAACGGCACGATAGCTTCATCAATCAAACTGACCCACTACCCGCATCTACATGAATTCGATTTTGGTCATACGGAGGACTTCCATGCTGGCAGCCGTACTTCATGACTTCGACAATCTGGTGCTCGAGGATGTGCCGACTCCGAAACCGGGGCCGGGAGAGGTGGTCGTGCGGATCAAGTCGTGCGGCATCTGCGCGACCGACTATAAAGGCATCAAGGGCGTCCGGCGCAATGTGAACTTCCCCTCGATCCCCGGCCACGAGCCGGCAGGCATCGTCGCCGAGATCGGCGCGAACGTCATCGGATTCTCCGAAGGCGACGAGGTGGTCGTGCAGCCGAGCGGTTACTGCGGCGTTTGCGAGAACTGCCGCCTGGGCCGCACGCACTATTGCGAGCACTCGTACACCACCGGCGGCGACGGCCCCGATGACACCCGGCCCGGCAGCTTCGCCGAGTACCTGCTGACCGATGCGAACACGCTGTATCACAAGCCCGCGCACATCAGCTTCGATGCCGCCTGCCAGACCGAGCCGGTCAGCGGGGCCTGGAAGGGCATCATCCACATGTCCGAAATGCAGGTCGGCGACGACGTGGTCGTCATCGGCACCGGCGGAATCGGCATGTACTGCCTGATGGTCGCGAAAGCCGCCGGAGCCGGCAACTTGATCGCGGTCGATATGAGCGACTACGCGCTCGCCACCGCCCGAACCCTCGGGGCCACGCACACCATCAACCCCAAGACACAAGACCCGAAGCAGGCGGTCTACGACATCCTCCCTCACGGGCCGGACCTGGTCGTCGAGGCGGCGGGGCCGATCCAGGCTGTGAAGCTCATGGTCAGCCTCCTACGGCGCGGAACGCGCTGGAACGTTTTCGGGATTACCACCCATGAGACGTTCGAGCTGGACGGCGGCCTCGCCCACTTCCTCGAGGCCCGCATGGACGCCAGCTTCGGCACGAACCCGATGGCGATGCAGCGGGCATTGCGGCTGATCGGCGCAGGGCTGGTCGACCCGGACAAGGTGATCTCGCACCGCTTCCCGTTGACCGAAATCCACAAGGCGATGGACACGATGGGGACGGCGGAGAGGAACAAGGTGGTTATCAACCCGTAAGCGATGATGCCGGGCGACACTCTGTCGTAGTACAATGCGGGGCAACACTGATGTTAGGAGGTGGCCGCTATGCCGACCGTTGACTATGCGCCGGGGGAAATAGCTCGGATCGGCTCCGAGCGCTACGAGGGCGAACTACGCTCCACGGTTGAGACAGCGGACAACATCGGGAAGATACTCGTTCTCGACATCGAGACAGGCGATTACGAAATCGATCTGGAGCAGCGTGCCGCCCTGTCACGCCTGCGGGCCCGGCACCCCAAGGGGGCATTCTACGTGGTGCGCATCGGGTATCGCGTGGTTGAGAAGATCGGTGGTAGTTGGCGAGGGCTCCGCCGATGATGCGAGGCGCCGTCATGCCCTGGCGTGAAGCACTGGTCACGCTCTCGCTTCGCGGTAGCCGCGGCAGGGAGCTTCAGGTCGAGGCGGTCGTCGATACCGGATTCTCGGGCGAGCTTCTGCTGCCTCGCGCCATCGTCGACGAGTTGGAGTTGGCCCTGGAGGGCGAGGAACAGGTCGTGCTCGCCGACGGGAGCGAGTGTGCCGTCCCGTTCTTCAGCGGTGTGGTAGTGTGGGATGGCACCCCGCGCCAGGTGTCAGTGCTCTGCGCGGGCGGCGACCCTTTGCTGGGCATGTCCCTCATGTGGAACCATCTCCTGACTATGCGGGCCGCAGAGGGCGGAGAGGTAACCCTCGATCCGCTGCAGTAGCGATCGACCGCCGCCCACGTCCCGAATGTGAGGCACCGAACATGCGCACTCCTGACGAATTCGCAGGACGAATCGCCGTCGTTACCGGCGGCAGTGACGGGCTGGGGTTCGACTTCTGCCGGGCGCTTTGCGAAGCCGGGGCGGAGGTGTACTTCTGCGCCCGCAATGCGCAGCGCGGGGAGGCGGCGGCGAAGACGATGTGGCCGCGCGGGCACTTCGTCCAGGCCGATCTCGCCTGCCCCGAGCAAATCGAGGCCTTCGCGCAGACCGTGCGCGAGGAGGCGGGGCGGGTCGATTACATCGTCAACAACATCGCCATAGACGACCGTATCGAGGTGGGCGAGTTGTCCGCCGATATCTGCGATACGATGTGGCAGGTGAACCTGCGGTCGTATCTTCTCGTCGCCAAGGCGTTTCTCGATCTGCTGCGGGCGGGCGAGGGCAAGAGCGTGGTCAGCATCTGCACTACGAACTATATGCTAGGACTCGAGCCGTTTACGCTGTACAACGCAACGAAGAGCGGGGTCGTGGGCTTCACGCGGTCCTTGGCGCGCGAATTGGGGCCGGAGGGCATCCGCGCCAACACCGTCAGCCCCGGCTGGATCATGACCGACAAGCAACTCCGCGAGCACGTCACCGAACAGGATAAGGTCGATCTCCTGCAGGCTCAGGCGCTCAAGTTCCTGCTGGAGCCACGGCACGTCACTCCGGGGGTCATGTTTCTGCTCAGCCAGGCAGCGGCGACGATTACCGGGCAGAATGTCGTGGTCGATGCGGGGAAGTTCATGCAGTGAGGCAACGCTGAAGGTTGAACTCAGAACGTAGAAAACACGGCGAACGGCGAGGCAAACCACAGAGACGTCGTGTCGGTCCCATACGGCGGGACCGACAGCACAGAGCACGGCGTAACGACAGCGGCGTAACGGCAGCGGCGTGGCGGCGATGCCGTTCCAGCCGTTACCGTGCTCTCTGTGTCTCTGTGGTTCAAGCCGTTCCCCAGGACTTCAACGCAGGCCCCCCCATCACTCTCCCATCACCACGACATCCGGCCACACCCGCCGCTCGCTTCCGCGTACCTCAAGCCCGCCGGAGATCAACACCTCGCCCGACGTCAGCAGCGCCGCACGGTGCTCGTGGACCGGGTGTGCCAGGGGCCGCGCCGGCTGGAAGGCGTTCGTGGCGGGGTCGAAGACCTCGCATGAGGCCACCGTGTGCGGCCCGCCGTCGCCGTTGAAGCCTCCGGCGATGAGCACCTTGCCGTCGGGCAGGAGCGCCGCCGTGTGATCCATGCGCGGCTCGGCCATGTCCGGGCCGGGGGCGAACCGGCCTGTATGCGGGTCATAAAACTCCGTGCTCCGAAGCTGCTTCCCCGCCTGGATGCTGTTCCCCCCGGTGATGAAGACCCGACCGTCTTGCAGGACCGTCGCCGTGTGGCGCGAGCGATCGGTCAGCATGTGCCCCGCCGGGATGAAGCGCCCGGTGGCCGGGTCATATAACTCCGCCTCGGCCAGCGTCCGGTTCGATGGGAACTGCATCCCGCCGGTGACCAGCACCCGACCGTCGGCGAGGAGGCTGGCCTCGTGGCCGTAGCGGCCAGCCAGCATGTCGCCGGTCGGATGGAAGCTGCGGGTTTTCGGATCGTACAGGTCGCAACTTGCTACGGAAGTCACCCCGCCGACGAAGCCGCCGGTGATGAGCACCCGACCGTCCCTCAGCAGCGTCGCCGCGTGCAGTTCGCGCGGAACGGACATCTTCGATTCCAGGAACACGAAGCGCGAGCCGTCCCAAAGCTCCGCGGTGCGCGAGGTCGAGTACGGGAGCATGAAGCCCCCGGCGATGAGGACTGTCCCGTCGAGGAGCAGCGTCGCGGTGTGGAAGGCGCGGTGCTTCGCGGGTCGCGGGGCGACCATGACGGTGCGGTGCGCCGGGTCGAGGATTTCCGCGCGACCGATGAACGCATCGCCTGGCCCGAGGCCGCCGACAACGAGGACGCGGCCATCGGGGAGGGCTGTCACCGAGTGCGCGTACCGGGGGGCGAGGCCCTGAGCGGAGGCGAGGGTGGGGACGAGAAGAAGGAAGAGAAGCGGCAGGCGGCGACAACGGCTTCCTACCCCGCCGCCCTTGCGGGCGGCACCCCTCCCTCGAGCCGACCGCAGGCCGGCAAGGGAGGGGAAAAGGCGAACGGCCACGTCGCCTCCTTGCGGGCGATCACCAGTCACCCAGCCCGCCTCCCCTACTCCGCGCATTGCTTGATGACCTCGCGCGTGAGAGAGATCGCGCGCTTGAGGCTTCCGGCGGCGTCCTCGGGCGGCGCATATTGCAGCACAATATCGCCCGCGTAGCCGTTGTCCAGGGCGTTGCCGAGGAATGCGGCGTAGTTGCACTGGTCGTCATCCGTGCCCGGCTCGCCACGATGGCTGGCCGAGAAGTGGATCATCCCGATGCGGTCGCCGAGGGCTGCGCCGGCATCGGCGAGATCGTCGCCGATGCGGATGATGTGATACGTGTCGGCGGTGAGGCGCGCCGTGGGCGCCCAGGGTTCGAGGAATGCCTTCGCCTCGGCGAAGCGCTCGATGGTCGTGTCCGGCTCGAACTCGAACGAAATGCAGCAACCCGCCGCCTGCGCGATGGGCACCACGGCATCCAGGTTCGAAGCAAGGACCGCCTGCGCGGCCTCCTTCGTCACCTCGACCGGGCGGTACGGCCAGCAGTCGATGACGGTCGTCCCGAGGATGCCCGCGGCCTCGACGCACTTCGCAAAGACCTCGCGGAACGCCGCCTCCGAGTCGGGGATCGCGGATGTCTGCCGCGTCAGGCCGAGAGACACGACCGCGAGGCCCGCGTCCCGCAACTGGGCCGCCGTTCTCGCCGGGTCGTCCTCGTCGTAATCGGGATGGTACGGCCAGTTGAGGCCCTCGGCGCCGACTTCGACCGTAAGAGCAATCAGATCGCTGGGACTGCGCTGCGGCAGTACCCCGAAGTAGATGCCATCGACGGCAACGCGCATGAGAACGCCTCCCTGAATCGCATGAATGGATGATCGCGACATTTCCGCATGAAACCTGGCCGAACCTGCGCGGCGAAGGGCTCTTCCTCAATGTGTGTGGGTGGCTTGACAGTGGCTGAATAGACTACCTCGGCACGTGGTCGTTATCCGTGCCGTCGCGTCCGCAGGACGCCCGGCCCCGCCGCAGGCGGGGTCCCTCAGCCGGATGCTTCAGCGTCCGGGATTCCCGCCGCACGAAGGCCTCCCCGTCCGCCAGGACGGGCGGCGCGAAGCGCCCGACAAAAGGCTCAGCCTGCAGGCGTCCCCGGACGACTTGGGCGGCTGCGCCGCCATCCGTCCTGCGGACGGGGACGATTCTACTTCGGCCCTGAACCGGACGCTGAAGCATCCGGCTGAGGGGCGCTTCGCGCCGGGCGTCCTGCGGACGCGACGGCAACGGCCTTGCCCACAGCAGTCGACTACCACCCTCGCCAGGACCAGTTCATGGCATCTACCTATACACATTGATGAAGAGCCCGCGGCAAGGGTAGGCATCGCGAGGGTGGGCGGAGAAATGAGGCGGGAATGGATGGAGGTCCCCAAAGATGACAACAGCTTCCTACCCCGCCGCCCTTGCGGGTGGCAAGTTGAACCTCGCCGCAATCCTGATCGCCTTGCTGACCGCGGCCTGCGCGGCGGCGCTGGCGGACGCAGGCTCGGTCGGCGGCACTTATGACGACTGGACCAAGTATCGCGATGCCCTCGCAAAGGACTCCGACCTGCTGCGGATGTACACCTTCGATGATCTTGCGGGCGGAGGAACGCAGACGCGGGACCTCGCGACCGGCGGACAGGCGCTGACCTATGGCGTCGTCGGCGACCCGGGCGAGGCGGAGAGGCTGCCTCGGCGGGTCGAGGGCCGCTGGCCCGGCAAGGGGGCGGTGCGGCTCGATCACGGGTACTTCGCGGGCGCGGCGTTCGATCCGGTGGACAAGTCGTTCACCGTCGCCGCCTGGGTCCGGGTGAACGGCCTGGGGGCCCTCCGCGGGGACGCGGTGCCGACCGGCGGCACGCTTCTTTCGGTCGGCGGGGGATATTGGGACGGCTGGCGAGTGACGATCAACTACCCGGACAAGATCGTCGGGTTCGAGATCGGGCGGCCGCAGCCGTCATCCTCGGTCGGTCTCAGCACCGGCGCGACCTCGGACGGGGTCTGGCGTCACCTCGCCGCCACCTGGGACGGCAAGCTGATGCGCATCTACCTCGACGGGCTTCTTGCCGCAAGCGGGCCGTATGAGGGCGCATACACCCCGGGCGGGCAGTTCCGCATCGGCTTCGCCGGCTTCGGCTGGGGGGCGGTGGTGCTGGATGTCGATGAGGTCGCGGTCTACAAGCGCGCGCTGTCGCCGACTGAGATCATGAAGAGCGCGCTGTTCTATGCGCCGCTGCCTGACGCCCTCGCGGCGCGCCTGGAGGCCGCGACGAAGGCTTACGAGAGCCATGACTTCGCCGGGGCCGCCGCTGGCTATCGCACGGTCGCCGAGGCGAAGGACACCGCCCCGGCGTATGTGGCGCTCGCCCGACTGCGCCTGGGGCAGGCGCTGGCCCAGCAGCGCGATCCGGCGGGGGCGCTCGCTGAGTTTCAGGCCGTGATCGACATGCCCGCAGCGCCGCAAGGCATCCGCGCCGCGGCCATGTCGCCGCTACTTGACCTTGCGCGACAGGCGAATGAGGGCGTGTCCCGGCAGGTCTACGAGACGGTGCTGAAGCTGGGCAACCTCTCGCCCCACGATCGGCTTGACGCACAGATCAAGCTCGCCGGCAGCTTCCGTCAGGAACACAACTTCGCCGCCGCGCGACTCGCCTATGCCGACATCCTGAAGGAGGGCGATCTCCCGATGCGCGACAGGCTGAACACGATGCTGCAGTTGGGCCACACCGCCTGGGAGGCCGGCGACCTGGCCGGCGCGCGGGTCGAGTACACGAAGCTGGTGACGATGACTGACGCCCCCGCCGAGTACCGCTGCTACGCAGAGCTGCGGATCGCGCAGAGCTTCACGCGGGAGAGGAACTACCACGCGGCGAAGACGGAGTATCAGAGCATCGCCAACATGGCCGACGCGCCGGAGCACTTGCGCTGGGAGGCGCAGGACTGCATCCGCGAGGTCGAGCGGCTGGGGCAGGGGCTGCCGGCGCGCGACCCGAACTGGTCGCGGACGAAGCTCCCGCCGAAGCCCGCAAACGCTGTCACGCTGTATGTGGCCGCGAACGGCTCCGACGACAACCCCGGCACGAAGGCGAAGCCCTTCGCGACGCTGATGAAAGCGCGGGACGCGATCCGCGCGATCCGGCAGTCGGGCCAGACGGTGCGCGGCGCGATCACGGTCTTCATCGAGCCGGGGGAATATCGCCTCGCGGAGACGCTGAAGCTCGACGCTTCCGACACCGGCACCGCGGCAAGCCCGGTTATCTACTGCGCCGAGACGCCCGGCACGGTGCGCCTCACCGGCGGCGTGGAACTCAAAGGCTTCAAGTCGGTCGAGGACCCGGCGGTTCTCCAGCGCATCCCCGAGGAGGCGCGGGGGAAGGTCATGCAACTCGACTTGAGGGCAGCCGGCGTGACGGACCTGGGGCAGATGCAGGCCCGGGGGTTCGGGCACAACCCGACACCGGCGGTGCAGCTTTTCTTCGACGGCAAGCCGATGCAGCTCGCCCGTTGGCCGAACGAGGGCTTCGTAAATACGGGCAAGATCGTGGATGACGGCGCGAACACGCCGAACGGCGGCGCGACCTTCGAGTTCGACAACGACCGCATCAACCGCTGGGCGCAGGCGAAGGACGCGTATGTGTTCGGCTACTTCAAGTATCTGTGGGCGGACGAGGCGTTGGGGGTGGCCGCCATCGACCCGCAAACAAAGCGGATCACGCTGGCCGACAAGGCCAACTACGGCGTGGCCCAGGGCCAGCCGTTCTACGTGCTGAACTTGCTCGAAGAACTCGACCAGCCCGGCGAGTGGTACCTCGACCGCGCGACCGGCATCCTCTACTTCTACCCGCCCTCAGACCCGGCGAAAGCCACCGTGCAGCTTTCAGTGCTACAGGGGGCGATGTTGCAGGCTGAGAAGCTGTCGAACGTGACCTTCCAGGGACTGACCTTCGAGCTGGGGCGCTTCAACGGCGTGGTCCTCACCGACTGCAACGCGTGCTTTGTGGCCGGTTGCACCCTCCGGCAACTGGCCGGAACGGGCGTGATCGTCGACGGCGGCAGCGGGTGCGGCGTGCTGGCTTGCGACATCTACACGCTCGGCCGGGGCGGCACAGCGGTCAAGGGCGGCGACCGCAAGACGCTCACGCCCGGCGGGCACTTCGTCGAGAACTGTCACATCCACGACTTTTCGAACCTCGACCACACCTACACGCCTGCGGTGCTGCTCGAGGGCTGCGGGAATCGCATCGCCCACAACGACTTCCACGATAACGCCTGTCATGCGATGCGGATCGAGGGCAACGACCACATCATCGAGTTCAACAACATCCACCACGTCGTCCGCGAATCCGATGACCAGGGCGGCCTCGACATCTTCGGCAACCCCGGCTATCGCGGCAACATCTTCCGCTACAACTTCTGGCACGGGATCGGCGAGGGTCCTGAACCCCCGTGCGGCCGCGCGGGCATCCGGCTCGATGACGCGATCAGCGGCGTGCTCATGTACGGGAATGTCTTCTATCGCTGCTCCAGCGGGGGTTTCGGCGGCATCCAGATCCACGGCGGCAAGGACAACGTGGTCGACAACAACCTGTTCATCGACTGCAAGTACGGGGTCAGCTTCTCCGGCTGGGGCGATGCGCGGTGGAAGGACTTCCTCGCGAGCGAGTGGGTCCGAAATCTGCTCTACAAGGACATCGACATCACCTCACCGCCGCACAGCACGCGATACCCCGCTCTGGCGCACATCGCCGACGGCGAGGGCATCAATGCGGTGTCGCGCAACGTCGCGTACAAGTGCGGGCAGTTCCTGACCCGCGACCGGGGCATTCAGGACTTGATGGACAACTATGTGACGATGCACGACCCGGGGTTCGTGGATGAGGCGCGCGCGAACTTCAGCTTGAAGCCGAACGCGGCGATCTTCGACCGCATCGGGCTGAGGCCGATTCCGTTCGATGAGATCGGGCTTTACAAGAGTGAGCTGAGGAAGTGAGGGAAGGCGGACGGCTTCCTGCCTCTGCTTGAGCGGCATCCGATCATAGCAGCGCTACGCCGGTTGTGCGGCCCTGCTCGGCAATGAGATGCGATGCGATGCGGAGAAATGGACGGCGATTGACCACAGAGACACAGAGTGCACAGTAACGGCAACGTCGTCGAAGGCCCACGATAGGGCAAGCGGGCCGTTACCCCGCCGTTCTCTGTGCCCTCTGTGTCTCTGTGGTTCAACGCCGTTCGCCCTTCATCTCGCGATACGGTCAGCCTCTGACAAGATTCCGAGCGCTTCGTCTGCCGGTTGTCAAAGCGGCGTAGTAATGCCAGATTGTCGCGTCTCTCTACCTCCCCGGCTCCTCGATCTTTCCGCCCTTCTGTAAAGCCACATACGAGTGCCTGTACGAGTGCGGGCGTTGGCCGTCGGGCGTGTCCGGCGAGCAGCAGGATGCGACGATCTTGTCGAAGGGGCTGTCCACCCAGGGGCGCTGGTAGCTGTATTTCGCGCCGGTCTTGGGGCAGATCAGCAAGCTGTCGTCCGTGATGAGGCCGGTAGTGGCAAGCTGGTCCAGGCCCTGGGGGTAGCTCCCGTGGTCGTCGAAGTACATGCGCAGGGCGATGC
>Ga0181520_10005282_pt1 | contig 20724 bp, 20 predicted proteins | sample PEATcosm2014_Bin_29_FD_132451 | JGI IMG/M metagenome (GOLD analysis project Ga0181520, IMG submission 132451) | Peatland microbial communities from MTU Mesocosm Facility, Houghton, MI, USA - PEATcosm2014_Bin02_30_metaG | ecosystem: Environmental > Terrestrial > Soil > Wetlands > Peat | place... | reverse complement strand
GGCTGGACCAACAGAAAAGACACCGGGATCCCAACATCCGCCGCCGGCCTTCGCGCCCCTCGGACGGGGAAGGAGAAAAGCGCCGTGCGGGAACCCACCTGGTCCTCGGGCTCAGCCCAGGACAGCGGCACCGGCGCTGGGGTCTTCACCCGATCACGCCGGGACCGGCGCCCGTGAGCCCGGGGATCCTTCTCGGAGTTCTCTTCGCCCTCATCGGGGCCCAGCTCACCCGCCTGGTCTGGCCCCGCCGGCTCGGCTATCTCGCCGCCCTGGCCCTGGCTGCGGCCGGCGTTGTCGCCGGCGAGCTGGTCGCGCTGGAGCTGCATGGCGGGGGTCCGCCGCTCGGGCCGCTCCACCCCCTCGCCGACGCCGCCGGGATCGCCGTCCTGGAGGTGGCAGGGGCCCTCCTCCGCGCCCCCCGGAGCCGCCCGGGGCGGCCATAATCGAAGCCTCGCCCACCCGCACAGGGGCCCCAGCCCGCACCCTATCGGTGCCACATGGAGGACCGGCCATGCGTCTGCCCATCCCCTTTGGCCGCAAGGGCCTGATCGCGGCGGCGGCGATCGCCGCGGGGGTCGTCTACTGGCAGGTGCGCGCCCGCCGCCAGGAGGCCGCCGACCGCGAGTGGGACGAGGACATCCAGAGCGCGATCCAGGACGGCGTGGCCGCGGGCCGGGCTGCCGGCAACCGCGAGCCGGTGGAGACCCCGGGCGGGTGACCGGGGATCGGCTGCCCGCTGGCGGACGGGGCCGCTCGTGAGTTTGGGCATGTCTCCGCTCGGGTATGCCCCGGATGTGAACCCCACGACATCGGAGCTGCGGCTGCCCGCGGAGCGGCGCTACGTGCTGGTCGCCAAGCGGGCGGTGGCGGGGTTCGCCGCCGTCGCCGGGCTCGACGTCGAGGCCCTCGACGACCTGGTGATCGCCGTCTGCCAGGCCTGCGAGAACGCGATCTCTCTGACCGAGCGGGTGGCCGGCCCGGGCAACGGCCAGATCCGGCTGGTCTTCACCCTCGCTGACAATGCGCTCGAGGTCCGGGTCCGGAGCAGCCTGTCGCGTGCCGAGCTCGAAGCGGCGGCCCACCGCCAGGCCATTGCCGCGGAGGCCCAGGCGCGCGAGGCGGAGGAGATGGCCATGCGGGTCATGGGCCTCTTCGTGGACGATTTCGGCTACCGCATGGACGAGCGCACCGGTGGCCTTCGGGTTCGGCTGACCAAGTACCTGGTGCGGTGAGCGCCGCCACTCAGGGCGGCCCCGCGGCCACGCCCGAGAGGCGGACGATGCCGAAGCCGCGTGACACCCCGCTTCGCGAGGAGGTCCGGCGGCTGCTCCGGGAGTACCGCGCCACGCGCGATCCCGTGGTCCGGGAGCGGCTCGTGGAGCTCAACAGCGACCTGGTCCACTACATCGCGCGTCGCTTCGCCAATCGAGGCGAGCCTCTCGAGGACATCGAACAGGTCGGCTTCCTCGGGCTCATCCAGGCCATCGACCGCTTCGACCCGTCGCTGGAGAACGAGTTCAGCACGTTCGCCACCCCCACGATCATGGGCGAGATCCGGCGCCATTTCCGCGACCGCTCCTGGGCGGTCAGGGTGCCCCGCCGGCTCCAGGAGAACCTGCTCCGGGTGCACGCGGCCGAGCAGGAGCTGCAGGGGAGGCTGGGTAGGCCCGCCTCGATCGAGGAGATCGCCGCCCACCTCGGCCTGGAACCTGACGACGTCCTGGCCGCCCTGGAGGTGAGCCCCGCCCAGCACACCGTCTCCCTGCAGGCGCCGATCGGCGACGCCGAGGACGGCAGCGTGCTCGGGGAGCGGCTGGGGGGTGAGGACGAGGGGCTGGACCGGGTGGAGATGCGCGACGTCCTGGAGAGGGCGATGGCTCATCTCAGCCCGCGCGAGCGCCGGATCATGGCGCTGCGCTTCGTCGAGCAGCTCCCCCAGACCGAGGTCGCGAAGCGCCTGGGCATCTCCCAGATGCACGTCTCGCGGCTGCAGCGGGCGGCGGTCGACCACCTCCGCCAGGAGTTCGGGGACGAGGTGCTGGTCTGAATCTGCGGGGCCGCGGGAGCTTGGGCGCGGGGTGAAGCCCGCGCAGCCCGCCGGCTCGCACCGGCCAAGCCCACCGCCGTCCGATACAATCACCCCGCTCCGCACCTCGGACCAAGGGCGCCACCGCACCCGCGCGGGTGCCGCCCAGCGGCCGCCAGGTGCCCCACCCTCCACGAGCTCCCCCATTTGCGCAGCCACGACATCCGGCAGCGCTTCCTCGGATTCTTCGAGGAGCGCGGGCACCACGTCCTGCCCAACGCATCGCTGATCCCGAGTGACGACCCGTCGCTGCTCTTCACCGTGGCCGGGATGGTGCCCCTCAAGCCCTTCATCAGCGGCCTGCGCACCCCGCCCAGCGCGCGCCTCACCTCCTGCCAGAAGGTGTTTCGCGGCTCGGGCCTCACCACCGACGACATCTCCTCGGTGGGCGACTGCACCCACCACACCTTCTTCGAGATGCTCGGCAACTGGTCGATCGGCGACTACTTCAAGCCGGGCGCCATCCAGATGGCATGGGAGTTGCTCACCGCTGGCTTCGGTCTGGAACCGGAGCGCCTCTGGCCCTCGATCTACCCCGACGACGGCGACTCCCTCGACATCTGGACCAATCAGATCGGCGTCGCGGACCGCCGCGTCGCCCGGCTCACGGACAACTGGTGGCAGGCCGGGCCGACCGGCCCCTGCGGCTACGACAGCGAGATCTACTTCGACCGCGGCGGGCCCTGCTCCTGCGGGCGCACCGACTGCACCCCCCAGGACGAATGTGGCGGCGATCGATGGGTGGAGATCTGGAACCTGGTATTCATGGAGTTCGACCAGGCCGAGGACGGCTCCCGGGCGCTGCTCCCGAAGCGCACCGTGGACACCGGCATGGGGCTGGAGCGGATCGCGTCGGTCCTCCAAGGCGTCCGCTGCAACTACGACACCGATCTCTTCGCCCCCATCATGGCCGGGCTCGATCGGCGGGCTGGGGACGGGGGGGACGCCGCCGGCCGGGCGCGCTCCCTCAGGATCCTCGCCGACCATGTCCGGGGCGCCACCTTCCTGATCGCCGAGGGCATCCTGCCCGCCAAGGAGGGTCGCGGCTACGTTCTGAGGCGGGTGATCCGGCGGGCGGCGCTCCACGCCCGGAGGGTGGCCCTGGAGGGCGGTCTCGCCCTGGCGGTCAGCGACGTGGTGGGGGCGATGCAGGAGGCCTATCCCGGGCTGGTCCAGCAACGTGGTCTGGCGGAGGCGACCATCCGCGCGGAGGAGGAGGTCTTCGCGCGGACCGTCGAGGCCGGCGTCGACCGCCTGGAGTCCCTCATCGCCGCCGGGTCCGGCGTGATCTCGGGGGAGGACGCCTTCCGTCTCTATGACACCTTTGGGCTCCCGGTGGAGTTAACCGTCGAGATGGCAGGGGAACGTGGGCTCTCGGTGGACCGGGCCGGCTTCGACGCGGCCCTCGAGGCCCAGCGCGAGCGCAGCCGCTCCCGGCGGGCGGTGGGCGGGTGGAGTACGCCGATCGGTGGCTCGCTCGGCTTCACCGGCGAGCTGGAGAAGATCCTCACCATCGCGACGAGTTTCGTCGGCCACGAATCCCTGACAGCGGCCGCGGCGGTACACCGCATCGGTGCGGCGAGCGACCGCGAGACGCTGACGGCGGGGGAGGAGGAGGTCGTCTTCCTGGACGTCTCTCCCTTCTATGCCGAGGCGGGTGGTCAGGTCGGCGACACCGGGACGCTCAGTTGGGAGGGTGGTGGCGCCGCCGTGCTCGACTGCGTGCCGCTGGTCGACGGCCCGGTCCGGGGCAGGGCTCATCGGGTCCGGGTCGACACCGGGACCCTCCGCCAGGGTCAGACGGTCACCGCCCAGGTCGACCCCGAGCGGCGTGCCGCCATCGCCCGGCACCACAGCGCCACCCACCTGCTCCACCGCGCCCTCCGCGAGACCCTCGGCGAGAGCGTGGTCCAGCGAGGGTCGTTCGTCGGGCCCGACCACGCCACCTTCGACTTCAGCTTTCCCCGCGGGCTCACGCCGGATGAGCTGCAGACCGTCGAGCGGCGCATCAACGCCGCCGTTCGTGACAACCTCGTCCGCAACGTGCGGGAGATGCCGGTCGTCGAGGCCCAGGCATCGGGGGCGATGGCGCTCTTCGGCGAGAAGTACGGGGAGATGGTGCGGGTGGTCGACTTCGGCGGCTGGTCGCGCGAGCTGTGCGGCGGCACCCACGTCGGGCGCAGCGGAGACGTCGGGGCGGTGATCGCCGTCTCCGAGACCTCCATCGGGCAGGGTACGCGGCGCATCGAGATGCTGGCCGGCGGCGCTGCGGTGCGGCGCTGGGAGGAGTCGGAGGCGCTGCTCCGCGAGACCGCCCGGACACTCAGGGCGCGCCTCGACGAGGTCCCGGATCGGGTGGCGCGCCTCTTGGAGCAGAACCGCGAGCTGCAGCGCAGGCCCCACGAGGGTGGGGGAGACGCGGTCAGCGCCGCGCTGCGCTCGGTCGAGGTGACCCGCACCGGCGGCGTGGCACTCGCCGTCGTCGACGATCGGGGGCTCGGCGGGGACGATGCCGTCTCGCTGCTGGACCGGATCTTCGCGGAGACCCTCGGAGGCGACGGAATCGCCGCCGTGTTCGGGGAGGGGACGGTCTGCGCCAAGGTGGGCGGCGCCGCCCTGGCGAGCGGGGTCGATGCCGGACGGCTGGTGCGCGCCGCCGCGCAGGCGTCCGGGGGGAAGGGCGGCGGGCAGCCGGGCTTCGGCCGCGGGGGGCTCGGAGAGCCGGGCCGGCGCGCCGAGGCGGTATCCGCCTTCCGGTCGGCGCTGGAGGGGCTGGCCCGATGATCGGGCGCAAGAAGTTCACCCTCCTGCGGCGCCGCGGCGAGTTCCACAGCCACTACACCGTGCTCGACATCGGCACCGAGTTCGTGAAGGCCCTGGTGGTCAAACGGGAGGAGGGCACAGGGATCGTCATCGGGGTGGGCAAGGTGCGCCAGTCCCTCTCCGATATGCAGGCCGGTGCGGTCGCCGACATCCAAGGGGTGATCGACAACTGCGATCGGGCGCTCACCGAGGCTGAGGACATGTGCGGGACGATCCCCGGCCAGGTGGTGATGGGCATCGCCGGGGAGCAGGTGCGCGGCTTCAGCACCACCATGACCATGCCGCGCCCCCAGCCCCAGGCGCGGATCACCCAGGCCGACGTCGCCACCGCGCTCCAGGCGGTGCAGCGCCGCGCCCTCAAGGAGGCGGTGCGCCAGATGTCCCACGAGCTGGGCGTTGCCGAGGTCAACGTCAAGCTGGTCCACAGCAGCATCACCGCGGTGCACATCGACGGCTACGCGGTGACCAACCCGCTCGATTTCCAGGGCCAGGTCCTGGAGATCTCTGTCTTCAACACCTTCGCGCCGCTCACCCACATCGGGGCCCTCCAGACCATCGCCCAAGAGCTGGACCTGGAGCTGGTCGCGACCGTCGCGGAGCCCTACGCGCTCACCCGCGGCTGCGCCACCGAGGACGTGTACGAATTCGGGGGCATCTACGTCGACATCGGCGGCGGCACCACCGACATCGCTGTCGTTCGCCGCGGCATCGAGGCGATCCGGATGTTCGCCCTGGGCGGTCGCTCCTTCACCCGCCGGCTCGCCAACGAGATGGGGATGAGCCTGGAGGAGGCGGAGCGCTTCAAGCTGGCCCACGCCGAGGGGCGCCTGCCGGCCGAGCAGGACGCCCTCGCCCGCGCCACCCTCGAGCCGACGGCGGAGGTGCTCGCTCAGGGGGTCGCGCTCACCCTCGAGGAGCTGGCGGCCAAGGAACAGCTGCCCCCGGCGCTCTACCTCGGCGGCGGCGGGGCGGCCCTGCCGGAGGTCGCCGAACAGCTCTCGGCCCTGGACTGGACCGAGATGCTGCCAATGAGCCGCCAGCCGGTGATCAGGGTGCTCGGCCCGGACGACGTCCAGGGGATTCACGACTCGACCGGCCTTCTGGTCGGGAGCCAGGATGTGACCCCGATGGGCCTTGCGTATCATGCGGTGTCCCTGGAAGATGACGCGGACCAGCCCCTGGGGGGCCTGATGCGGCGCGTCATGAAGGCGATGAAGGTGTGATGGGGCCTGCTGAATGGCCAAGCTACTGATCCACGTCGGCCCGGAGGACGACGTCGCGGACCTGGCCGGAAAGCTGCAGGCCGCCGGTACCGGCGACGAGATCGCCCTGACGGTGGAGCCCGGTGCCCAGGCGTTCCAGACCCCGCTCAACGTCCGCCTGCTGCGCAGCGTCGCCATGAAGCGCGGGCTGACCACGAGCATCGTCAGCCCGGATCCCCGCATCCAGGAGGTGGCGCTGAGTGCCGGGCTGCCCGTCTACAGCTCGGTGGCCGCGCTGGAGAGCGGGGTACGGGTCGAGTCGCCCCGGCCGGGCTTCCGGTCCGAGATGCCGCCCCCCCGCCCCCAGGCGCCGTTCCTGCCCCGGCCGTCCGGAACCGCACCCGGGGCGGCGATGGCGGCGGAGACTCCGCCGTTCGAGTACGTACCCCGGTCGCTGACCACGCCGGCCTCCGCGGGCGCCGATCCTCCGGTGATCCCGCAGGCCGCCGACCCCGTACTGCCCGGGGCGCCGCCGATCGCGCCCGGAGCCGTCCCGCCCCCCCGGACCGGCCCCTGGGGTGCACCCATCGTCACGCCCCGGTCACCGGCTCCGCCCGAGCCCGTCGCGCCGGCCACGCCCACCGCTTTCGCGCCGACCCCGCAGGTCGCGGCGCCGGGCTTCGCCGCGCCTCCGCCCCGAGGCCCGCTCCTCCCCGCGTCACCGGCGGGACCCCCACCCCGACCGGGGAGCCCCTGGGCTTCCCTCTCCGAGATCCCCGAGGACGACGAGCCGGTGTCGCCGTGGGCCGCGGCGCGGTCGGCTGCGGCCGCCTCACCCGGCGCGATCGGAGCAACGACGGTTTCGCCCGCGCCCCCGACGCGGACCCCGCTTCCCGCGCCGCTGACCGCGCCGTCCGGCCGCGGGCAGCCGCCCACCCGGCCGCCGATCTCCGCGGCCGGACGCCTCCGCCTGCCCTCGCGCCGGGTCATCTACGGCGTCGTGGTGGGCGTGCTGGCGCTGGGCGTCATCCTCTTCCTGCTCCTCGGCACATCCGCCACGGTCACGATCGCGGTGACCGAGCAGCCCCTGACGGTCACCCCGACCATTCAGGGGACGACGTCGACCGTCGAGGCCAGCCAGCCCAACTACATCCTGAGCAAGCAGATCACCGACACCGCGAGTCAGACGTTCCCGGCGTCTCCCACCGGTACCCAGAACGTCACGGCGGTGGCTGCCACCACCAAGCTCCAGCTGACGACCACCGACCCGCTCTGCTCGTCGGGCTGTTCGCCGCTCCTCGTGCAGGAGGGCACAGCCTTCGCGACGGCGGACAACAGCGCGATCTTCTCGGTCTCGCAGGACACCTACGTGAGCTTCACGAGCGACGGCCTTCCCGGTTCGCCCGAGGTCCCGGTGGTCGACCTCAGCGCGGGGACGGCCGGCAACTCGATACCGGCGGGGGCGATCGATGCATGCGCCCCGGGCATCACCCTCTGCTCGCAGCTCGACATCAGCGTCACCAACCCGGCTCCGCCGACAGGTGGGGTCGATGCCGCCACCGAGACCGTGGCCAGCGCCTCCGACATCGCCAACTGGCAGGAGGAGCTCGGCCAGATCGAGACCCAGCTGGGGCAGAAGGCGACCGCGGACCTGACTGCCAAGGCCGGCCAGGAGAAGGTCGCCGTCGATCCCAACGGCGGCGGCAAGAGCATCACGTTCGCGGTCAGCCCTTCCAGCTTCCCCCCGACCACCCCGGGTACCGTCCTCGCCCCCGAGACGGTGACGGTCACCATGACCGCCCAGGAGACCGTTTACAACCCGAGTGATCTGGACGCGGTGGTGCTCAAGGACCTGGAGGCCTCATCCAACCTCCCCGCCGGGGACAGCCTGGTACCCGCTCAGCTCCAGCTCAACAACCTCCAGATCATCCAGGCCGGCAGCGACGGCAGCTTCGCCCTCTCCGTCTCGGCCGTCGACTACTACCACGGCAAGGTCGACATCAGCCAGCTGGGCGGCGAGCTGACCGGGCGCAATCCCCAGAGCGTGAAGGGGATCGTCGAGCAGGCGATCCCCGACGTCCAGAGCGTGACCGTCGACGAGACCCCGATCGAGACCCTCTTCATGCCGTTCTCCAGCTCCAGCATCCACATCGTGGAGACCTTCGCGACCTCCGGTTCCGGGTCGAGTGCGAGCGGCTGAGCCCCCGGCCGGGATCGGCGGCGTGAGCGCGACCTGTGCCGCCATCGGTGTCGACCTGGGCGCCCGCCGGGTGGGCCTCGCCGGTGCGGATCCCACCGGCACGATCGCCACCCCCCTGGCCACGCTGGAACGGCGGCATCCGAAGTTCTGGTCCGCGCTGGAGCAGGCCTGCGTCGAGCGCGGCTGCCGGCTGCTCGTGATCGGCCTGCCCCGCCGGCTCGACGGCAGCGAGGGCGATGCCGCCGCCGCCGCACGCCGCTTCGCCGCCGACGCCGGCCGGCGGCTGGGCGTGGAGGTGGCCATGTGGGACGAGTGGCTGACCAGCGTCCAGGCGGAGCGGGCCCTGATCGCCGGGGGGGTCCGGCGCGCCCGGCGCAGGAGTACGGTGGACGCGGTGGCTGCCAGCCTGATCCTGCAGAGCTACCTCGACGCCCATCCCCAGGGCTCACTGCCGTGAGGCGCGGCGAGCAGGGGCGGCTCGGTGTGCTCTTCGCCCTCATCGGCGTGGTGGTGGTGCTGGCCCTGCTCGCCGGGGCCGTCTTCGTCTACGGCCGGATCGAGCTGGAGGCCGCGGACACCGGGTCTGAAGCGCCGACCTCGATCACGGTCACCCCAGGCGAGAGCCTCGACCAGCTGGCGACCAGCCTTCAGAACCAGGGGCTCATCAAGAGCGCCCTCTTCTTCTCCGCCTATGCCCGGCTCCGCGGCGTGCACCTCCACGCCGGCCTCTACCGGGTGGACTCGGCGATGGAGGCGAGCGAGATCATCAACGTCCTGGAGGGACCGCAGTACTGCCCGCCGGTGACCTTCGTCATCCCCGAGGGTTTCACGATCGACCAGATCGCCGACCGCATCGCCGCGACCAAGGGCCTGCACATCAGCGCGTCGGAGTACCTCGCCGCGCTCGCCCAGACCGGCTACACGGCGCCCTTCCTCAGCATCCGACCGGCGGGTGACACCTCCCTGGAGGGATTCCTCTTCCCGGCCACCTACACGGTGGCGGACTGCGCCACCGCCCACACGGTGGTCCAGGATCAGCTGACCGCCTTTGCCCAGAACGTGGCGCCCAAGCTGCCCGCGTCACCGACCCAGGCGTACGACGATCTCATCACCGCCTCGATCATCCAGGCCGAGGCCCGGTTCGCCGCCGACTACCCGCTGGTCGCCTCGGTGGTCAACAACCGGCTGGCCGCCCACATGGACCTGCAGATCGACGCCATCGTGATGTACGGGCTGCACATGTCCGGTGACCCGATGTCCAGCGCCGACGAGGCCATCCCCACCCCCTACAACAGCTATCAGAATGCCGGTCTTCCGCCCACGCCGATCGACTCTCCCGGGCTCGCCACCCTGGGTGGGGCGCTGGCCCCGGCCACGACCACGTACCTCTTCTACGTGACCGATGCGTGCGGACACAACCACTATTCGGTCACCGAGGCCGTCCACGAGCAGCAGGTTCAGGAATACTCCAACTCGTGTTGATCGGTACGGCGGGCCGACGATGCCAGTAGCGCCGCCCAAGTGGCTCCAGCTTGGTCTGATCGGATCGGGGATTCGGCACTCGCCGAGTCCGGCGATGCATCGGGCCGCGCTCCACGCCCGGGATATCCAGGGCGACTACACCGCGCTCGACGTCACTCCCGAGGAGCTCCCCGGGCTGCTTCGGCAGCTCCGCACCGGGGAGATCACCGGCTGCAACGTCACCGTCCCCTACAAGGGGGCGCTGGCGGCGGCCTGCGACCGGCTGGAGGGCGACGCCGCCGTCTGCCAGGCGGTCAACACCCTGCTCATCCAGGGAGGGGAGCTGATCGGCGACAACACCGACGCCCACGGCTTCGAGCTCTCGCTGACCTACCAGCGGCTCCGTCCCGAGCCCGGGGCCCGCGCGATCGTCCTGGGCGCGGGCGGCGGCGCCGCCGCCTGTGTGCTCGCCCTCTGCCGGATGCGCGCGGACGAGGTCGTGGTCGTCGCCCGGCGTCTCGAGCAGGCGGAGGAGCTCTGCCTGCGGGTGTCGCCCGACGCCCGAGCCGTCGATTGGAAGGACACCGAGGCGGTCCAGGCCGCCGCCCGCGAGGCCGACATCCTCGTCAACGCCTCGTCGACGGGCGTCTCCGGGATACCGGTGCGGGTGGATCTGCTGCCCGCCGGTTGCATCGTCGCCGATCTCCGCTACCGACCCCGTCCCGTCGACCTGGTGGCCGCGGCCCAGGCGCGCGGTCTCCGGGCCGCCGATGGCGCGGAGATGCTGCTCTTCCAGGGGATGCTCAGCTTCCAGCTCTGGACGGGTGTCGATCCTCCCTGGCACGCCGCCCGGGCCGCCCTCGAGGAGGCGCTCGCCGGATGAGCGGGCCACCGGCGATCCGCGCCGCCGCACGCCGTCGATGAATCTCGCCTTCACGCTCGCCGCCGGGGCGGTGGGCGCCGCCGTGGGGCTCGGCGCCGGCTGGCTGAACGTCGTGCTGGAGCGACTGGAACGCCTCCGCCACGAGGAGGACGAGGAGCGCGCCGAGTACGAGGCCGAGGTGACCAGGGCGGCGCAGGCGGCACGCGATCGGGGCGAAGAGCCCGAAGCAGCGGCGCCGTGGTTGCCCGAGCACTACGGGTGGACCTGGCTGGAGTGGGGCCTCGCCCCCGTCCTGGCGGCCTTTGCGTTCAGCCTCTTCGCGGGGCACGAGACGCTCACCTGGGCGGCGGTCGAGCTCTTCCTCTGGATTGCCGTGTTCGTCCAGATCGTCCTTTTCGACCTGAAGCACCGGCTGATCCTCGACAAGATCACCTACCCCGCCATCGTGGTGGCGGTGGGGCTCTCCGCGATCACCCCAGGGCTGTCGTTCACCCGGTCGGTGACCGGCGCCCTGGTGGTCGGAGGCTTCTTCGTGCTCTTCCACCTGATCTCGCGCCGCGGGATCGGACTGGGTGACGCCAAGCTGGGTGCCCTGATCGGCGCGGTGACCGGGCTCGGCCTGGACAGCCCCAACCACCTGCAGGCGATCTACGCCGTGACCGGCGGCATCTTCCTGGGGGGTGCCGTCGCGCTGCTCCTCCTGGTCACGCGGATCCGCAGCCTCAAGGATCCGATCCCCTACGGTCCCTTCCTCTGCGCCGGGGCCGTGCTGGTCCTTTTCCAAGCCCTTCCCCTCACCTGACCTTTGAGATCGGATCCATTGGCGGGGTGAGGCGAGCCCGGCTGAGCCGGGCCGCCGAGGGGCGGCGAGCCCCTGTGAGATCGGGGTCCTCGCGCTGCCTCGCAGCGTGGGGCTTCCGATCCCCTACGGTCCCTTCCTCTGCGCCGGGGCCGTGCTGGTCCTTTTCCAAGCCCTTCCCCTAACCTGACCTTTGAGATCGGAGCCATGGCGGGGTGAGGCGAGCCCGGCTGAGCCGGGCCGCCGAGGGGCGGCGAGCCCCTGTGAGATCGGGGTCCCCGCGCTGCCTCGCAGCGTGGGGCTTCCGATCCCCTACGGCCCCTTCCTCTGCGCCGGGGCCGTCCTCGTCCTCTTCCAAGGATTAACCCTCACCTGACCGGAGCCCGCATGCCGCATCATTGCGGCGGCATGACGCCTCACCTCCTGAGCGGCGAGACCGTGGTCACCACGGAGCGGCAGCACGTCGCGGTGCTGGTGCCGGCGACGCTCGTGGCCGTCCTCTGCCTCGGGGTGCCGCTCGTGCTGATCCAGCTCATCCCAGACCGGGTGAGCGGCACTCAGGTGAGCGGGGCCAAGGCGATCGCCGACGCGGTGGTGGCCGTGGTGGTGGTGGCCTGGTATGTGCTCCGGATCCTGCGCTGGCGCTTCCAGACCTACACCCTCACCACCCACCGGATGATCCTCTCGCGCGGGGTGATCTCGCGGGTGACCGAGTCCATCGGCCTCGACCGGATTCAGGACACCGTGGTGCGCCGCCCGCTCGCCGACCGCCTCATCGGGGCGGGCTCGCTCGAGATCCAGTCCGCGGGCCGCGACGGCACCGAGGTGCTGCGGCTCGTCCCCAAGCCCGAGCGCTTCTACACCCAGATCCTCCAGGCCATCGAGGATTACCGGGTCAACGCCTACCCGGGCGCAGCGGAGCAGGAGGGGCGAGCCGTGCCACCCGCCCCCCAGGGGAGTCCCGGCGGGATCTGACCGGCAGCTGAGCGGCACGGCTGAACCCGGCCCACGGCCTGCGGCTGCCGGGCATGGCAGACTCCCGGCAGGAGCGCCCGGCGGGTGCGATGGGGAGGCCACGGCGGCGCCCACCCGCCCGGCTGCGTCGGCTTCCACCGGCGATCTGGCACCGCCCGGGAGAATCCAGCTATGAACGGCGCCATCAAGGGGATGCAGGAGGGCACGGACGCGCCCGCGGCGCCCGTACCGCCGTCCCCTCGGGCCGCCCGGCGCCCGGCCGCGTTCAGCGGCTTCCTCGGAGATCGCCCGACCGCCACCGCCATCCTCCTTTGCGCGATCGCCGCCGCCGCCCTGGACGGTCTGCAGCTGAGCCGCCCCGGCTACCTGCTGGGAAGGACCGCCGACATCGCCGTCTACCTCGGATCGGCGGTCCGCCTGATCCACGGGGCGGCGCCCTACCGGGACTTCGTGCTGGTCCAGCCACCCGGGAGCACCCTGCTGCTCAGCCCGGCCGCGCTCCTCTCCGACCTGGTCGGCACCCGTGGCGCCCTGACCGCCGTCCGGTTGGGGGCGATCCTCGTGGCCGTCGCCAACGTCATCCTGGTCGGCAGGCTGGTCCGGCATCGGGGCCCGCTGCTGAGCCTGGTGGCGTGCGCCGTCATGGCGGTCTACCCGGCCGAGCTGTACGCCCTCAACGCGGGGCTGCTCGAACCGCTCGTCGATCTCTTCTGCCTGCTCGGAGCGGTGATCATCTTCGAGGAGGGGAGCTGCACGCTGTCCCGGAGGCGGTGGCTGATCGGCGGTGCGGCCGTGGGGTTCGCCGCCGCGGTCAAGCTTCCCGCGCTCTTCCCCGCCCTCGTCCTCGCCGTGATGTGCCTTCCGGCTCCACGGCGCCGTCTCCTCCCCTTCGCGGCCGGGGGGGTCGCCGGGTTCGGCGTTCCCACCATCGCCTTCATCGCAGCCGCACCCGGCTCCTTCTTCCGCGACGTGGTGCTCAGCCAGCTGGGGCGGAGCGCCGGACGAGCACCCGTCGCCGTGCGGCTGGGATGGATGGCCCTCAACGGGGACCGCGGGGTGGGGGCGATCGCCGCCGCGCTGCTGGTGCTGGCGGTGATCGTCCTCGGCATGGCGGTGCGGGGCCGGCGAAGGGATGCCATGGAGCGGTTCGCGATCGCGTCGGCCGCGCTGATCGCTGCCGCGCAGTTCGTCCCCGCCCAGTACTTCCCCCAGTACGCGGCCCTGCTGGGCCCCTACCTGGCGATCACCCTGGGGGTGGCGGCCGACCGCCTCGCCGCCCGCGCCAGGCGGCCGCGTTGGGACCTGAGGCTGGTGGCCGTCATCCTGGTGTTCCTCTTCGGCGCATCGGCATTCGAGGTCGAGGGATCGTCGGTCAGCGACCCCGCCGCGGCGATCGACGCGGTCGTCCCGCCCGGCGGTTGCAGCATCTCCAGCGCGCCCATCGTTCTGGTCATCAGTGACCGCTTCGTCTCCTCGTCGCCGGGCTGCACCGCCATGGTCGACTCCTTCGGCACCAAGCTGGCCTTCGCCGACGACCCCTCCGCCGGGGTCGCGGACTACCGCGCTGCGATCACCCACGCCGACTACCTGGTCCTCGGCTTTCCGGCGGCGGCGTGGCTGGATGGGGCGTATGCGCCGCTCCAGGCGTACGTCGCCGGCGACTTCCACCTGGTTCGCTCGGGTCCGGAGTGGATCTACATCCGCGACGGCTCGCCGGTGGCATGAGGGATTCCCGGCGCGACGGGGAATCAGCCCTTCCGACCCGTAGAATCGCTGGCGCAGCCAGCCGCGCCGATTGCGCCCCACGAGTGAGCCCCTCCCAGTGATGACGTCCCCGCCGCAGACCCGGCGTTCCCCGCGCCGGTCCCTGCCGAAGCCGCACCGATGCTCCGCTTCCTGACCGCCGGCGAGTCGCACGGGCCCCAGCTCACCGTCATCGTCGAGGGCCTGCCCGCGGGGCTCAGCCTCGCCGCCCGGCGGGACATCGATCCGCACCTCCGCCGCCGCCAGGGTGGGTACGGCCGCGGCAAGCGCCAGCAGATCGAGCACGACCACGCCGAGATCGTGGCCGGTGTGCGCGGCGGCCTCACCCTGGGCTCACCCGTCGCGCTGGTGATCACCAACCGCGATTGGGACAACTGGCGGGGGCCGATGCAGGTTACGCCCGCCGGCTTCAAGCGCAAGCCGGTGAGCCGGGTCCGCCCCGGGCACGCCGACCTGGCCGGCATGCTCAAGTACGACCTCGATGACGCCCGCGACGTGCTGGAGAGGGCGAGCGCGCGGGAGACGGCCGCGCGGGTTGCCGCCGGGGCGGTCGCGATGGCGCTGCTGGGCCGGCTCGGCGTGCAGGTCAGCTCGTGGGTGCAGCGGATCGGAGCCGTGGCCATCGACTGGCGCGACGAGGTCGACCCGGTCGCCGTCGAGGCGTCGCCGGTGCGCTGCCCCGACCCGGGGGCCTCGGAACGGATGGTGGCGGCGATCGACGGCGCGCGCGAGCGTGGCGACACGCTGGGTGGCAGCGCGGTGGTGACGGCGTCCGGTGTGATCGCCGGCCTCGGCAGCTACGCGCAGTGGGACAGGAAGCTCGACGGCCTGATCGCGCAGGCCCTCTGCAGCATCCCGTCGGTCAAGGGGGTCGAGATCGGAGCCGCCGCGATCGCCGCCCGGTCGCAGGGCTCCCAGGTCCACGATTCCCCCCGCTACGTCGAGGGTGAGGGGTTTCGACATCTCACCAACCGCCAGGGCGGGCTGACCGGCGGGGTCACCGACGGCGAGCCGGTGTGGGCGACCGTCCACTTCAAGCCGATCTCGACGCTGCTCGCGCCGCTGCGCTCGGTCGACGCCCACACCGGGATCGAGGTCAACGCCCACTACGAGCGGAGTGACATCTGCGTCGTACCGGCCGGCGCCGTGGTCGCCGAGGCCATGCTCGGCTGGGTGATCGCGGGGGCCATGGCCGAGAAGCTCGGGGGCGACTCGCTCGCCGAGATGCGCCGCAACCTGGCCGGCTACCGGCGCAGCACGCGCAGGCTCCGGTGATCGCAGCGGTTGCGGCCGGATCCAGGCCGGTGGCCCTGGTGGGCCTGCCCGGGACGGGCAAGACAACCCTCGGGAAGCGCCTCGCCGAGCGTCTGGGCTGGGAGCTCCACGACACCGACGCGGAGATCGAGCGGGGCACCGGGCGCAGCCCTGCCCAGATCATCGACCTGGACGGGGAGGAGGCGTTCCGCCGCGTCGAGCTGGCCACCCTGATCGAGCTCCTGGAGCGCCCTCGTGCCGTCGTCATCGCCTGCGGCGGGGGGCTGTTCGGTGAGCCCGCGGCCCGCCGCCGGCTGCTCGAGGCCGCCTGGGTCGTGGCCCTCGACGCCCCCGACAGCACCCTGCTGGAGCGACTGGGCGCGGCCGAGGACCGGCCCCTTCTCCGCGGCGACGTGAGCGGCCGCCTGGCCGAGCTGCGGCGGCGGCGGCAGCGCGCCTACGCCGAGGCCCACCTCCGCATCGACACCGGCACCGCCTCGGCGGCGGAGGCGGAGGCAGCCATCCTCCCCCTGGTCGGCGCGATCGCGGTCCCGGCCGCCGGTTCCGCCTACCCCGTGATCGTGGGCGAGGATGCGGCCGGCAACCTCGATGCCCATCTGCCGGCGGACTGCCGCCGGGTCGCGGTGGTCACCGACCGGAGTGTGGAACCGGTGGCGCGGCGCATCGCCGGGCAGATCGCCGCCTCGGGGCGCGCGGCGACCGTGGTGGAGCTGGCCGGAGGGGAGGCGGTGAAGAGCTGGGACGCCGCCGGGCACCTCCTCGACCGCCTCGCTGAGCTCGGGCTGGGACGGCGGGACACCCTCGTCGCGGTGGGCGGAGGCTCGGTGGGGGACGTCGCCGGCTTCGCGGCCGCCACCTACTGCCGGGGGATCGCCTGGCTGGGAGTGCCGACCACCCTGCTCGCCATGGTCGACAGCTCGATCGGGGGCAAGACGGGCGTGAACCTCCGCGCCGCGAAGAACCTGGCTGGGGCCTTCTGGCAGCCGCGGGCGGTGCTCGCCGACCCCGCCCTGCTCCACGACCTCCCGGCGCGCGAGCTCGCCTCCGGGCTGGGGGAGGTCGCCAAGTACGCCATGATCGCCGACTCCGATCTCCCCGCCCTCCTCGACGCGGGCGTGGAGCGGGCCGGGGCGGGCGACATTCAGACCCTCACGCCGATCATCGAGCGCTGCGCGGCGATCAAGGCCGAGGTGGTCGGTCGCGACCCCCGTGAGACTGGCATGCGAGCCGTGCTCAACTACGGGCACACCGTCGCCCACGCCATCGAGGCGGCCACCGGATACGGCACGGTCACCCATGGTGAGGCGGTCGCCATGGGGATGCGGGTGGCCGGCCGGATCTCCACCGAGATCGCGGGGCTCTCGATCGCCGACCTCGAGTGGCAGGATCGCCTCCTCGATCGCATCGGTCTCCAGCCGCTGCCCCCGGTCGATGCCGCGGCGGTGCTGGACCGGCTCGGCCTCGACAAGAAGGCGGTGGGCGGGGAGGTGCGCTGGGTGCTGCTGGCCCGGCGGGGTGAGCCGGTCCTGGACCAGCGCGTGGCCGCGGAGTTTGTGCGCGAGACCCTCGAGGAGGTGTTGCAAGCGAGATGACCAGGGTCCTTGTCCTCAACGGTCCCAACCTGGGGAGCCTCGGGCGCCGGGAACCCGAGATCTACGGTGGCCGCAGCCTCGCCGAGGTCGACGCCGATCTGCGCGAGCGCGCGGTCGCGCTGGGGGTCGACATCCGCAGCGAGCAGTGCAACGGCGAGGGTGAGCTGATCGACCTCATCGAGGCCGAGACCGGGCATGCCGACGCCGTGGTCATCAATCCCGGCGCGTACAGCCACACCAGCGTGGCCCTGCTCGACGCGCTCCGGGCGTTCCCCGGGGTGATCGTCGAGATCCATCTCACCAACACGTTCCGCCGCGAGAGCTACCGGAAGGTCATGATCACCGCGGAGGCTGCGGATTCGGTCATCCTGGGTCTCGGGGTCTCGGGGTATGCGGTCGCTCTCGAGGCAGCCACCCGGATCGTGCGAGAGAGAAGAGAATTGAGCCAATGATCAGTGCAGGCGAGCTCCGTCCCGGGGCCACGGTGGAGCGGGGTGGCCAGCTGCTCCAGGTCCTCGACTTCAACCACATCAAGCTGGGCCGGGGCACCGCCATCGTGCGCACCAAGATGAAGAACCTCTCAACCGGCGCGGTGACCGAGGAGACCTACCGTCCCGAGGAGAAGTTCGGCCGCGCCCGCATCGAGCGCAGCGAGGCACAGTTCCTCTACAAGGACGGGGACGCGTACGTGGTCATGGACACGACCACGTACGACCAGACCCCGCTCTCTCCCGAGCAGGTCGGCGAGGGTGCTCGCTGGCTCAAGGAGAACGTCAACCTCACCCTGCTGATGTACGACGACAGGATCCTCGGTGTCGAGCTGCCCACCTCGGTCGAGCTGGAGGTGCAGGAGACCGATCCGGGGTTCAAGGGCGACACCGCCAACGCCGGGACCAAGCCCGCGACCCTCGAGACGGGGGCCACGGTGGACGTCCCGCTCTTCGTCAACCCCGGCGACCGCGTCCGCGTCGACACGCGCACCGGACGGTATCTGGAGCGGGCGTGATGGCGGCTTCGGCAGATGCCCCGACCAACGGGCACCGTCCCGACCTCCGCGGTCCGCTGGGCGTCACCCGGGTAGCCAACGAGGTGGTGGCCTGGATCGCCGTGCTCACCGCCCTCCAGGTGGAGGGCGTCCACGCCATGTACCAGGCGGCCGGCCAGTCGCTGGAGCGCATCCTGCGCCGCTCGGCGGCGCACCGCGGCGCACGCGTCGAGCTCCGCGGCGACAGCACCCTGGACATCGACCTCTGGGTGGTCGTGCTCGCCGGGCACTCCGTCCCCAAGATCGGGGCCGAGGTGCAGCAGCGCGTCGCCGACGCCGTGGAGCGGATGCTCGGCCTGGATGTGGGCACCATCAACGTTCACGTCAGCGAGGTCGAATTCGCCGCATGAGCCGCTCCGCGGGGAGGCGGCGGCGGGGGCGCGAGCTGGCGCTGCGCGTCCTCTTCGAGCTGGAGGGGACGGAGAAGGAGCCGCGTCCGACGCTCGAGTATCAGGCGGATGACATGGGTGCGCCCCGGGACACCGTCGAGTTCGCCCGCACCCTGGTCGAGGGGACCCTCGAGCACGTGACCCACATCGACACGGTCATCTCCGAGGCGAGCGTCAACTGGGACCTCGTCGACTACGGCAAGGTCGAGAGGGCGGTGCTGCGGCTCGGGACCTACGAGGTGCTCTACGAGCCCGCGACCCCGGTCGCGGTGAGCATCGACGAGTCCCTGGAGCTGGCCCGGGTCTATGCCGGTGAGGAGGCCGTCCCCCTGGTCAACGGGGTGCTCGGCCGGATCGCCCGGGAGAGGGTGTGAGCGCTGGGTCGGGCACGGTCCGGCCGGCCGGCGGGGCGTGAGCCGACCGCTGGGCCGCCTTCCTGCGGCACTGGCGAGAGACGTGCGGGCCCTGCGGAGGGCGGCCCCGCTGAGCGATCATATGTTCGATCGATGAACCCGGTCTCCTCTCTCGGACGCGACCCGGCGGGCCTCCCGGTTGGGGGCGGCCGCCGGTGACCCTTCGCCCGGCGCTCACCGTCGCGCAGCTCACCGCCCTCATCCGCGGGGTGATCGCGCGCAGCCCGGACCTGGAGGACGTCCTGGTGGAGGGGGAGATCAGCAACCTCTCCATGCCGGTCTCGGGGCATCTCTACTTCACCCTCAAGGACGTCAACGCGTCGCTGAGCTGCGTGGTCTGGCGATCGCAGCGGACCGAGATCCCCTTCCGGCCGGAGAACGGGATGACCGTGATCGTGCACGGCCGCATCGAGGTCTATGACGCCCAGGGCCGCTACCAGCTCTACGCGGACCGGCTGGAGCCCTCGGGAGTGGGCGCCCTCGCCCTGGCCGTCGAGCAGCGCCGCCGGGCACTCGCGGCCGAGGGGCTCTTCGACGAAGCGCGCAAGCGGGCGCTGCCGCTCCTCCCCCGGAGGGTGGTGGTGGTGACCTCCCGGAGCGGGGCGGCGCTGCGCGACGTCCTGACCGTGGTCGGCCGGCGGGCCCCCGGCGTCGACCTGGTGCTCTCCCCGGCGACCGTGCAGGGGGAGGGGGCGGTCGAGACCCTGGTCCTCGCCCTGGAGCGGGCTCAGTCGGTGCGCGGTGCCGAGGTGGTCCTGCTCGTCCGCGGGGGCGGGTCGCTGGAAGACCTGATGCCCTTCAACGATGAGCGGCTCGCCCGCGCCATCCGCGCCGGCCGGCTGCCGGTGGTCTCCGGGGTCGGCCACGAGACCGACACGACCATCGCCGATCTCGCCGCCGATCGCCGGGCGGCGACCCCCTCGGCCGCCGCCGAGATGGTGGCTCCCGACGCACGACGCCTCGCCGTGGAGCTGGGCGCGCGGCGGGCGCGCCTGGGAGCCGCGGCGCGCCAGGAGCTCGCGGTCAAGCGCGCCTCCCTGGAACGGCAGCGGCTCCGCCTCGACAACGGCTCGCCGCTCCGCCGGTTGCCCAGTCACCGCCAGGAGCTGGATCTCCGCGCCGAGCGGCTGCGGGCGGGCCTGCTTGCCTCGCTGACCGCCAAGCGGCGGCGCCTCGACGCCGCCACGGGGCGGCTCCGGGTCGCCTCCCCGGGCCAGCGGGTGGCCCTGGAGCGCCAGCGCCTCGGCGGCGAGCGGCGGCGCCTGGCCCGGGTGGTCGGCGAGGCCCTGGTCCAGCGCCGCCAGGAGGTGCGCGCCCGGCGCGATCAGCTCGAGGCGCTCTCGCCGCTCCGCGTCCTGGAGCGCGGCTATTCGATCACCATGGAGGAGGCGAGTGGCGCGGTTCTCACCGACCCGGCGAGCGTCAGGGCTGGTCAGCGCCTCCGCACCCGCCTGGCGCAGGGCCTCGTGATCAGCACGGTCGAGCCGGCGGGCTCGACAGAGCGCGACGAACGCATGTACGATAGCGGGCACGACACGCGGGAGAGAGGATGAAGGGCGACAGCGGCGAGACCAGCGGCGGCGCGCCACCGGGCGGGGACGACATCGAGGGCCTGAGCTACGAGCGCGCGCTCGCCGAGCTCGACCAGATCATCGAGCGGCTGGAGCGGGGCGCGGTTGCGCTGGACGAGGCCATCGCCGCCTACGAGCGGGGAGCCCGGCTGGCGCAGCATTGCGGGAGCCTGCTCGATCGCACCGAGCAGAAGGTCACCCAGCTCGTGGTCGGCGCCGGCGGGCGGATCATCGAGAAGCCGCTGG